>ULMY01043895.1_pt1 | contig 14421 bp, 9 predicted proteins | sample 1951781 | NCBI WGS metagenome assembly ULMY01 (sample SAMEA4835563, study PRJEB28245) | human gut metagenome | biome: gut microbiome; material: fecal sample | place: Denmark | collected 2008
GTCGTACCGACTTGATTCGTTGGGGTATTTATTTATCGGTAATGAATGCTATCGGTATGGATGAAAACGGTAATTTGAAGAGACGTGAGGAGAAGCACTGGCTGATGCCCCTTCCGCCCGATGAAATTAACGGTAACCCTTATATTGAGAAAAATAATCCCGGATGGTAATCCTATTTATTAACTATATGATGAAAAATACAATGAAAAAGATATTGAGTTTTAGGAAGATGTATCTCGTCGGTGCTCTTCTTATGGGAATTTCTTGGACATCTTGCTCTGACGATGACGGAGTTGCACTCCCTATTGAACTGACCAATGTGACCACCATTGCTGATATGAATACCACCATTGAAGAAGCTGCTTTGGGGGATTTTATAGCTGTTCATGGAACCGGTTTGGATGTTCATAATATCGATTCTATTTTGATTGATGACATTAAGCTGGATATGCAAGAGGTATATACAGAAGATGATATTCTGTTTATAAAGATACCGGTAAAGCTGGCAACCAAGAAAACCGATAAAATAAGTATTTATAATACGGCCGGTTGTTTTGAAATTCCTTTTAAAACGGTAGCGCCCAATTTAAAGCTTTCCCGCATGTTCAATGAATATACGGCACCGGGTGATACGATTATGATTTATGGAGATTTCTTCAACCTCTATGAAATAGATTCGCTCAATGCTGTTGTCGATTTCAATGGAAAGGTATCTCCGGTCATTAAATCGGCTAATAATTATCTGACTGCTAAAGTACCGGTTGATGTAGATAAGAACATAAAAATTAAAGTGAAAGGGGTGAAGTATAATGTTGAGGCGGTATGCCCCGGACGTTACTACGATTGTGATTTTATGATTATGGACTTTGACGAATATTTGCCCAGTTCTATGACAAATGTGGTGACTGATGAGAAAGATCCACAACGGTTGAGCGGTAACTTCTTGAGAATAGATGATAAATCTGAATATAGCTCTTGGTGGTATATTGCAGAAAGAGGCGATATACCTTATACTGATGATATGTTAGGACTTGAATCATGTAAGAATTATGTGGTGAAATGTGAATTCCGCACATCCAATCAATTCATCAAGGACAGAATAAGGTTCTGTAATTATCTTTATTGGGCTGCTCCCACATGCGATTGGGTTGCTACAGACTTTAATATACAGAACTTCAACCGTTGGGAGACAATTACGTTGCCGTTTAATGTATATTTGTCAGAGGATTATCCGGACTACCATCCAGGTTCGTACACAAGCTTCAATATGCGTTTGGAGATAGATCCTGAGATAGCCCGTAATTTTGCATTCGATAATATTCGTATTTGTAGAAAAGGCGATTGATTGATGTGGTAATTGAACATTACGGATAATGGCCGTTTTTGGGGATTCGCGAATTGTGTTCCGAAGTGAACCCTATTCAGTCGTATACTGATTATAGCCCCTCTCAGAGTGTGCCCTAGAGGGGCTTTTTAAAAATATCGTATGTTGGTAGGGATTATTTACAATAAATTGGATTTTGCAGGTGAGTATAATCTCACTTGATTTTACAAAAAACACAAAGAAATGAAAATTAAAAAATGTGCAGCACTTATGGCTGCAATGTTGATGGGGGCTTGGAGCTTGCAGTCTTGCGACAACGGGCCTACTAAAGAAGTGTGGCTGGATGAATTCGGTCAAGATTCCTGTTATGTTCAGGACTGGGGAATGCTTGAAGTCAACCGTTCCGTAGTACATACCCCGCTTACAGTGAATGGAGTTGTTTATGAACGTGGACTTGGTGCCCATTCCATCAGCCGCCTGCTGTACGATTTGGATGGAAAGGCCGTTTCTATCTCCGGTTTGGCAGGAGCTGATGACAAGAACTTGTTTGCAGGCAAACTTCAGTTCAAGATTCTCGGTGACAAGAAGGAACTCTGGAAGAGTGGAGTGATGCAGAAAGGAGATCCTGTAAAAGAGTTTAATGTAAACCTGAAAGGGGTGGACAAAGTGCTGCTATTGGTAGAAGAATGTGGTGACGGCATTATGTACGACCATGCCGACTGGCTCAATGTGAAGATAACGACCCGTGGCGATGTGAAACCTGTTCCTGCGTGGGCAAAACCGGTGGCAAAAGAGAAGTATATCCTTACGCCTCCTGCTCCCGAAAGTCCGGTCATCAACAATCCGCTGGTCTATGGCGCACGTCCGGGTAATCCGTTTCTATGGTCCGTGATGGCTACCGGCAACCGCCCCATGAAGTTTGAGGCCGAAGGGCTTCCGGCTGGTGTGAAATTGGATGCTGTTACCGGTCGCATTACGGGTAAAGCCACAGTAGAGGGAGAGTATAAGGTAACGCTCAAAGCCACCAATGACAAAGGTACGGCCCAGAAAGAGGTAACTGTTAAAATAGGGGATGCCATAGCCTTGACTCCTTCTATGGGATGGAACAGTTGGAACTGTTGGGGGCTTTCTGTGAACGACGAGAAAGTGCGTGACGCAGCCCGCATGATGAACGAAAAACTGCATGCCTACGGATGGGAATACGTGAATATAGATGATGGTTGGGAAGCTGCGGCGCGTACCAAGCAGGGCGAGATACTTTCAAACGATAAATTCCCCGATTTCAAGGCATTGACAGACTATATTCATGGATTGGGCTTGAAGTTCGGTATTTATTCCTCACCGGGACATATCACTTGTGGCGGACATGTGGGCAGCTACCAGCACGAAGAAATTGATGCCAAGACATGGGAACGCTGGGGAGTGGATTATTTGAAATATGACTATTGCGGATATTTGGAGATAGAAAAAGATTCGGAAGAGAAGACTATTCAGGAACCCTATATCGTGATGCGCAAGGCATTGGATAAGGTGAACCGTGACATTGTTTACTGTGTGGGTTATGGCGCTCCCAATGTGTGGAACTGGGCACCGGAAGCAGGAGGAAACCAATGGCGCACTACTCGCGACATCACGGACGAATGGAATGTTGTGACAGCTATAGGTACTTTCCAGGATGTTTGTGCGGATGCTACGGCTCCGGGCAGAAACAATGACCCCGACATGCTGGTTGTTGGCAAGCTTGGTCAAGGCTGGGGAAGCAAAGTGCACGATTCATATCTTACGGCAGACGAACAGTACTCTCATATTTCTTTGTGGTGCCTTCTTTCTTCTCCTTTGCTCATAGGTTGCGACATGGCAAATATGGACGACTTTACGCTGAATCTGCTGACCAACAACGAAGTGATAGCAGTCAGCCAAGACCCCATGGTGGCTCCCGCCAAGAAGATGATGGTAGAGAACGGCCAAGTATGGAGTAAAAAGCTGTACGACGGTTCTTATGCGGTAGGCTTCTTCCATGTAGACCCTTATTTCATTCTTTGGGATCAGGAGGATGCTGAAGCTATGCAGATGAGAGAGTATGCTTTTGATTTTGATTTGAAACAGCTTGGCATTGAAGGAAAAGCAATGGTTCGTGACTTGTGGCGACAGAAAGACTTGGGAGAGGTGAACGGCATCTTCCGGACGGAAGTTCCCTATCACGGTGTCACCTTCGTGAAGATTACTCCTACAAAATAGCAAACTATAAAATAGAGAGACGAATGAAAAAGTTAATTTTATCTTTGGCTTTTTTATCGGCTTTCACACTTCGGGGCTCTGCACAGTTGCAGGGCCTGGAAGTAGTGAAGGTATCGGAAGCACAGCAGCCTTATTCGGGCGAATATATTTATATCCCCGATGTGGAAGGATATAAAACTCTGAAGTGTGATTTTCATACCCACACCATCTTCTCCGATGGAGATATAAAACCTGAAAATCGGGTGTGGGAAGCTGCTATTCGCGGGCTGGATGTGATAGCCATTACCGACCATATAGAATATCGCCCCAATAAAGACTATATCAAGGCCGACCATAACGAATCTTACAAAAGGGCAAAGACTGTAGAGAAAGTTTCCAATCTGATAGTAATTCAGGGAGCCGAGATAACCCGTTCCAAGCCGATAGGGCACATCAATGCTCTCTTCTTGACGGATGCCAATGCACTGGACGTGGAAGATCCTCTGAAAGCTGTTGACAACGCTTTGAAGCAAGGGGCCTTCATTATGTGGAATCATCCGGGGTGGCCTAACGACACAAGTACTTTATATAATGTCCATAAAGATTTGATTAAGCAAAAAAAGATACATGGAATAGAGGTGGTGAACGGCTTTGAGTACTATCCGAAAGCTTTTAATTACTGTAAGGAATACGGCCTGACATATATGGGAAATACCGATATACATGGTGTTTATAAGCAAACGTATCGTACGGACAAACAAAGTGGACCGATGACGATTGTATTTGCCAAAGAACGTTCTCAAGAAGGAGTGAAAGAAGCTCTCCTTGCCGGGCGTTCGGTAGTGAAGTTCGGGGATATACTGATAGGCTCTGAGAAGAACCTGCTATCTCTGGTCAAGGCGTGCCTCTCTTATGAAGTGAAGGAGGTGAAAGGCAATCAGGCTCTGGTGAAAGTGACGAACAAGTCGACACTGAACTTTGAAATTCTACTGGACAACAAGGCAGGTACTATCCTTGGCAATGCTACAGTAGAGATTAAGGTAAGGCTGGATGATAAAGTAAAGTTTACTACTACACACATCACGGATGATAGCCAGTTGGTGATTGATATAGCATCATTGCGATAGTGGTTTTATAAGACCGATAATCTGATATTTAAGGAACCATTGATTTTGTGTTTTATAATAACTGAAGTTTCTCAAGTTTTTCAGATTGTTGATGAACTGTTGTATCTTAATGCTCTCTCTCGGAGGAAGAGCGTTGAGATTGTTTTGAAAACGCAAAGGTAACTTGCGAAACTTGAAATATTTAATTATTCCTTGAAAAACAATTGTATTATGAAAAACAGATTTTTATGTTTATTATTTGTAGTTTGCACTGTCATTTCTGCCCGTGCAAACAGTACCGATTCTTTGGCTTTGACTCCTCCTATGGGGTGGAATAGTTGGAATTGCTTCAGTTGTAACATTAATGAAAAACAGATTCGTGAGATTGCAGACTTGATGGTGTCTACCGGCATGAAGGATGCAGGATATGAGTATCTCAATATAGATGATTGTTGGCAGGTAGGCCGGGATAATGAAGGAAACATTCTGGTTGATGAAAAGAATTTTCCTTCCGGCATCAAGGCTTTGGCAGATTACATACACTCCAAAGGACTTAAATTCGGTATTTATTCATGTGCGGGAACGCTGACTTGTGCCGGACGACCGGGAAGCCGTGGCTATCAGTTTCAGGATGCACGCACTTATGCGGAATGGGGAGTGGATTATTTGAAGTATGACTGGTGTTTTGATGAAGGCCAGAATCCTCAAGCTGCCTACAAAACAATGAGTGATGCCCTGAAGGCTTCCGGGCGTCCTATCGTATTCTCTATTTGCGAGTGGGGAAACAGCCAGCCTTGGACATGGGCAAAAGGCATCGGACATCTTTGGAGGACTACCGGTGACATTATCAATGCTTTTAAAGGTATTAATTATTGGGGAGGATGCGGTGTCGTAGAAATCATTGACAAGAATGCCGACTTGCACAAATACGCCGGACCGGGACATTGGAACGACCCGGACATGCTTCAGGTGGGTAATGGTGTGCTGACGATGGAAGAGAATCGCTCTCATTTCACGATGTGGTGTATGCTTGCTGCCCCTTTGCTCGCGGGTAATGATATTCGTAAAATGGACAAGGAGACACTTGGAATTTTGACAAATAAAGAAGTGATTGCAGTAAATCAGGACAAGCTTGGCAAACAAGGTGGACGATACATGAAAGTGGGTGAGCATGAAATTTGGGTGAAGCAGTTGTCCAATGGTGAAGCCGCAGTATGTTTCTTTAACCGCGATGAACAACCCTGGAATGTGGAAACCGTTTTGCAGAAAGAAAACCTCTCTTTTGCAGATGTCCGCTTCTGGGAGAAAGAATACAAAGTACGCGACTTATGGAAACATAAGGACATCGGAAGTACCAAGGATAAGATGCAGTTTGATATTCCTGCACACGGTGTCGTGTTGCTGAAGTTGACTCCTAAACAGTAATGATAGATTTAGAAACCATTAACAAAAAGATATGAAGAACATGCATTATGCATCTGTGAAGTGGATTTACTTTCTGCTTTTCGTGGTAGTAGGAAAGGTGGCGATGGCCGAAGGTATCACTTCGCCTGATGGAAATCTCCGTCTTGAGTTTACCGTAAATGCTTTGGGAGAGCCAGTCTATCAGTTGTTTTACAAAGAGAAAGCCGTGGTTAATCCATCGAAACTGGGCTTGGAATTGGTGGGTGACCCGGGCTTGATGAATGGTTTTACACTTGTGGAAGCCGAGGCTTCAACTTTCGATGAAACATGGAAACCTGTGTGGGGAGAAGTGTCGCAGATACGGAATTATTACAATGAGCTGGCTGTGACGTTGGACCAGAAGGAGCAGAACCGCCATATCGTTATCCGTTTCCGTCTTTACGATGACGGTTTGGGATTCCGTTATGAGTTCCCTTTACAAAGAACCCTGCACTATTTTACGGTAAAAGAGGAGCATACCCAGTTTGCCATGACCGGAGACCATACCGCTTTCTGGATTCCCGGTGACTATGACACGCAGGAGTATGACTATACAGAGTCCCGTTTGTCCGAAATTCGCGGTTTAATGGATAAGGCGGTGACGGTGAATGCTTCCCAGTTCGTTTTCTCGCCCACGGGTGTGCAAACCTCCTTGCAGATGAGAACGGACGATGGTCTATACATCAACTTGCATGAAGCGGCTTTGGTGGACTATTCTTGTATGCATCTCAATCTGGATGAAAAGAACTTGATTTTTGAATCGTGGTTGACCCCGGATGTTTTGGGAAACAAGGCATATATGCAAGCTCCCGGGAAGACCCCGTGGCGTACCATCATGGTGAGCGATGACGCTCGTGATATGCTTGCCTCCAAACTTACCTTGAACCTGAACGAACCTTGTGCCTATGAAGATGTTTCGTGGATTAAACCGGTGAAGTATGTAGGCGTATGGTGGGAGATGATTACCGGTCAGAAGTCGTGGAGTTATACAGATGAACTGATTGCTATGCGTTTTGGAGAAAACGACTATACGAAAATCAAGCCGAACGGTCGGCATGGAGCCACTAATGAAAGAGTGAAACGCTATATAGATTTTGCCGCCGAACATGGTTTCGACCAAGTATTGGTAGAAGGCTGGAATGAAGGATGGGAAAGCTGGGGTGGAAGTTCGCGCGATTTTGTGTTCGACTTTGTGACTGCCTATCCCGACTTTGACGTGAAGATGCTGAATGCCTATGCACACAGTAAAGGGGTCAGGCTGATGATGCATCATGAGTCTTCTGCTTCGGTACGCAATTATGAACGTCATCTGGACAAAGCCTATCAGTTTATGGCGGATAATGGCTATAACTCTGTAAAGAGTGGTTATGTGGGCGATATAATTCCTCGCGGAGAACATCACTATGGACAATGGATGAACAATCATTACCTCTATGCCATACAAAAAGCTGCCGAATATAAGATTTGTGTGAATGCGCACGAGGCAGTACGTCCTACAGGTTTGTGCCGCACCTATCCCAACTTGATTGGCAATGAATCAGCCCGTGGCACGGAATTCGAGCCTTATGACGGCAACAAGCCTTCCCACACCACTGTGCTCCCCTTCACCCGCTTGATAGGTGGTCCGATGGATTATACCCCGGGCATCTTTGACATTTATCTGAATTTTATGAATCATGACAATCACGGGCAGATTCATTCCACGCTGGCAAAGCAACTGGCATTATACGTCACCCTCTACAGCCCACTGCAGATGGCTGCCGATTTGCCGGAGAATTATGAACCCCATTTGGATGCTTTCCAGTTCATCAAGGACGTGGCAGTAGACTGGGACGACAGTAAGTACCTTGAAGCGGAGCCGGGAGACTATATTACCGTGGCCCGTAAAGCCAAGGGTACGGAGAATTGGTTTGTGGGAGGCATCACCGATGAGCATGCACGCACTTCAGCTTTTGTTCTCGACTTCCTGGAGCCGGGCAAGCAGTACATAGCCACGCTTTATGCCGATGCCAAAGATGCTGATTTTGAAAGAAATGCTACCGCTTATCAGATTAAGAAGGGCATCGTGACGAGCAAGAACAAGATGAATGTGAAGCTGGCACGTAGCGGTGGATTTGCCTTGAGCCTGATAGAAGCTACACCGGAAAATATGGAAGGAGTGAAGAAATGGAAATAAGTTGATTGTTAGATACCATTTTTTATCATTGCTAAAACAAGAATGCCTCTGAAAACACTGAAGTCCTCTTGCTATTTTGGCGCGAAAGGTGAATCATAAAGGAACGCTTTTTGTCGAGTTGCCATCCTCTGTTTGATGTGACGGGCACTTTCAATAATCCGGGACTGCTGGGCGGGTATCTTGTTGTGGGACTGGTTGTTGCTGTTTTATTGTATGCTTTCTCTTTTGAAAAGGAATACATGTTCTATCAGGCGGATTATTTCAGAAATCATCCTCAATTCGCTTTTCTGGATGTAGCTGACAACGTGACTTATCCCTATAATGAACTGTTGCATATTGCAGTGGAAACCGGAATGTGCGGGCTTGTATTGTTCCTGCTGGTGGTGGTGTCACCGTTTGTCTTTTCTGATGAAAGGACATTGAAGGCCGCATTGGCTGCTTGGCTGATATTCGCCATGTTTTCATATCCGGTCAATGTGGTACCACTTATGATGGACTTTGCATTGTTCATAGAATTGCGTCGTGGCAAAACAGTGTCTGTTCTGGATATAAACAGAATTTTTTGTGGAATTGCTGTTGTTCCTCTTATGGGGTTATCCATGCATCATCTTCTGTAATTTCTTTGAAAGCAGGAAGAGGATAAGCGATGCCGTGGCAGACATGACGACGAACACCATGAAGAAATCGTACATCGTCTCGATGCGATAGCCCAGTAGCGTCTTTACCTTTCCGGCTTCGGGGTAGAGCCCGCTCAGCGTGCCTGCAAACTTATTGGCAGTGGCGGTGGAGAGGTACCATATCCCCATCATCAGCGAGGCGAAGCGGATGGGCGTGAGCTTGTTCACCATGGAGAGTCCGATGGGCGAGAGGCAGATTTCGCCCATGGTATGGATGAAGTAGAGCCCCGTCAGCCAAATGAGACTCACCTTGATGCCCGGCTGAACATCTTTCACCCCAAGGCAGATGACGAGATAGCCCAGTGAAAGCAGTAGCAGGCCGATGGCTTGCTTGGTGGGCGAGGCGGGCTCCATGCCCCGCTTGCCCAGGGCGCCCCATACGCCCGGCATGATGGCGGCAAGTATCACCACAAAGAAGGGGTTGAAGGACTGAATCCAGGAGGCGGGCATTTCCCACCCCAGGATGACGCGGTCGGTCTGCTCGGAGGCGAAAAGCGTGAGCGAGGCGCCTGCCTGCTCGTAGGCCGCCCAGAAGAAAATGACGAAGAAGGCGATGATGTAGATGACGAAGATGCGGTCGCGCTCCGTCTTGGTGAGCGAGCCTTCCAGCAGGATGCTGACGGGAAACACGATGCAGGCGGTGAAGATGCCGATGCTTATCCAATCGTCCCCGAAGCACCAGTAGAAGAAACCGGCAAGCGCGATGGCGAGCAGGGCGAGCAGCAGATAGTTGCGCATGGTCCGTCCGTTGGCATGGGCACTCTTCCGGGCGGTGTTGTCTGCCTGGGGCCGTTCCTTGCGGGCGTCGGGGATGATGCCGAGGGGCTTGCCGTCGGGGCCGATGAGGTACTTGTTCTTCTGGGTTTCGAAGAGGACGACCGTCAGCACGGTGACGATGGCGGCAATGAGGAAGCCCCATCGGAAGTCGTGAGGGTTGCCCGTCTCGCCAAAATAGCCGCAGACCAGCGGGGCGAGGAAGGAACCCACGTTGACACCCATATAGAAGATAGTGTAGGCGGAATCCAGCCGTTTGTCACCCGGCTCGTAGAGCTGCCCCACCAGGGAGGAGACGGTGGGCTTGAAGCAGCCGTTGCCCAATATAAGGAAAGTCAGTCCGCCGTACATCAGCCAATGCGAAAGCTCACGCGCCTCCAGCATCGAGGCACTGGCAAACATCAGGAACTGGCCGACTGCCATCATCATGGCCCCCCAGAAGACGGAACGGCGGATGCCCCAGTATTTGTCGGCGATGTAGCCGCCGATTAAGGGTGTCAGGTACACCAGTCCGGTGTAGCTGCCGTAGATGGAGGCGGCGTGCTCCTTGTCGAAAAGGAGTGCCTGGGTGAGGAACAGAATGAAGATGGCACGCATGCCGTAGTAGCTGAAACGCTCTGCCGTGCTGGTGGCGAAGATAAGGTAAAGACCTTTCGGGTGTCGGGATGTACTCATTGAATATGCTTTTATTGTTTTGGCTTTTATTATATGTTGAGGGTACAAAATTAGTCATTATTTTGCGTAAGTTAATGGGTATAATTAGAAACTTGCCGACAAGCCTGCGGGAACTTGCCGACAAGCTTGTGCAAACTTGTCCGTAAGCCTACGCAAACTTAAAACAGAATTTCTGTTTCTGTAAATAAAGCTTTTGTTTATAGAAATAGAGCTTTTGTTTCTAAGAATAAAGGCTTTGTTCTAAGAATCCTTTGCATTGAAGACAACTTTTCCTTACGGAGCAGATATTTTTTCCCGGGGGGCAAAGCAACTTGATAAAAAACGTCTTCTCTTTGTACAGTTGAAATCAAAGCCCTATCTTTGCTCTACGATTTTAAGATAATCCTATTATGAAGATATTTCCTACTACAAGCATCAAGCAACTGGATGCAGATACCATAAAGAATGAACCGATTGCCTCCATCGACCTGATGGAACGTGCCTCACGCGCATTGGCCCGTGCCATTGCCGAGCGTTGGGAGCCGGACACGCCGCTCACCGTTTTTGCCGGACCGGGGAACAACGGTGGCGATGCGCTTGCCCTGGCGCGACTGCTGGCCGGGAAGGGCTACCGGCTCGAGGTGTATCTCTTCAATACGAAAGGGACGCTTTCGCCGGACTGCGAGACGAACAAGGAGCGGCTGGCCGACGTGCCGGGCGTGGACTTCCACGAAGTGACCACTCAGTTTGTGCCTCCCGTGCTGACGGCAGACCATGTGGTGATAGACGGCCTCTTCGGCAGCGGTCTGAACAAGGCTCTGAGCGGCGGTTTTGCAGCCGTAGTGAAGTACATCAATGCCTCGCCCGCCACGGTGGTGTCCATCGACATCCCGTCGGGACTGATGGGTGAGGACAACACCTACAACGTACATACGAATATCGTCCGTGCCCATCTGACGCTGAGCCTGCAACTGCCGAAACTGGCATTTCTCTTTGCCGAGAACGAGCCGTATGTGGGCGAATGGCAGTTGCTGGACATCGGGCTCAGCGAGGATGCCATCCATGACATGGAAACGGACTTCCGCTTGCTGGAGCATGAAGACGTGTCTGCCCTGCTGAAGCCGCGCAGCCGGTTTGCCCATAAGGGGAACTTCGGCCGCGCACTGCTGATAGCCGGTTCGCAGGGGATGGCGGGGGCCTCGGTGCTGGCTGCGCGTGCGTGTCTGCGTTCAGGTGTGGGGCTGCTGACGGTACATGTGCCGTTCTGCAACAACTTCATTGTGCAGACTTCCGTGCCCGAAGCCATGACGGAGCTGGACATCAGCGACACCTGCTTTGCCGCCGCTACTGATACGGACGATTACCAGGCCGTGGCGATAGGTCCGGGACTGGGAAAGGCGGCAGAGACCGAGGCGGCTCTGCTGGAGCAGATAGAGACATGCCAGACTCCGATGGTGGTGGATGCCGATGCCCTGAACTTGCTGGGCGAGAAGCGTAACTATATAGGGCGTCTGCCCAAAGGGAGTATTCTGACTCCGCACCCCAAGGAGCTGGAGCGTCTTGTAGGCAAATGCCAGAATTCGTACGAACGCCTGATGAAGGCTCGCGAGCTGGCGAAGAGCGCCGGAGTGCACATCATCTTGAAAGGTGCTTATTCTGCCATTGTCACTCCTGCCGGGAAGTGCTTTTTCAACCCTACCGGCAATCCGGGTATGGCAACGGGAGGCAGCGGTGATGTGCTGACGGGAGTAGTGCTTGCCCTGCTTGCCCAGGGCTATGAGCCGGAGAAGGCTGCTTGCCTGGCCACGTATGTGCACGGACTGGCGGGAGATGTTGCCTGCAAGAAGCAGGGGGTAGTGGGGATGACGGCAGGGGATATTGCTGCCTGCCTGCCGCTAGCGTGGAAGATGCTGGAAGAATAAGGAGAGAAGTGTAATTTGGATGGCTTGTCATGTCAACAGAAATAAGATATTTTGAAAACAGAAAAGATTGGCGGAAGTGGCTGGCTGACAATTTCGATACTGCCGATGGAGTCTGGTTTGTGTTTCCTACTAAATCTTCAAGCGAGAAAAGTATTATATACAATGATGCTGTTGAAGAGGCCCTTTGTTTCGGGTGGATTGACAGCACGATAAAGTCACTTGACAAAGAACATAAAATTCAGCGTTTCACGCCCAGAAATCCTAAAAGCACCTATTCGCAAGCCAACAAAGAAAGGTTGAAATGGTTGCTGGAGCATAAAATGATACATCCTGAATTTGAGGATAAAATACGAACTGTCTTGTCGGTTCCTTTTGTTTTTCCAAATGATATAATCGGCAGATTGAAAGAGGATGAAAGAATATGGAAGAATTATCAGAGTTTCTCTGACCCCTATAAACGTATCCGAATCGCATACATTGAAGCGGCGAGGAAACGACCGGAAGAATTTGAAAGGCGATTAAACAACTTTATCTGTAAAACGAAAGAAAACAAAATAATAATAGGGTTCGGCGGGATTGAAAAATACTATTAACGCTAATTCTTTTCCACTTATTTCCCTCTTGTCGTAATGTGGAAGCATCCTTGCTTCAACTCGTACTTGATGTAGCATTTGTCGGCTTTCCGCAGGTCACGGAGCACTTCCGAAAGAACCAGTTTCAAGGTATCTGCGCTGACGTCCTGCAAGGGGCGTCCATCCTCGTCTTCTATTTTCTGGAAGCGCTTCCAACTGACATCGAATGTCGTTCCGTAGAAATGTGCCGAGTTTGGAGAAGCATTGCCGTTGCGGCGGCGCAGGCGTTTTACGTCGTCTTGGGTGCGAAGTACGGAAGTCACGATTATCTTGTTCGGGTTCAGTCCCTTGGCGGTCAGTGAATCAAGGAAGTTGTGTCCGATGGTGTCCAGCAGGCTGGCGGCAGCAGGAATGAGATAAGGGATGGAATGCGTCAGTGAATCCACGGCATAGAGCTCGTTCGTCGTGATAGGTTGCAGTTGCTCCTTCATCTTTTCTGCTTCCTCGCGGGAGGAAAGCGCACGTATGCCGATGGCTTGGGCTACATTGAGATGTTTCTCGTTCAAGTCTCCGAACGAGCGTTTGTAGCTGACAACGCCCCGAATGTTGCGCGGTTCGTTCAACTTGAGCGACATGTCTTTCTTCTTGCAGCCGGCAAAGGTGAATGTTGCGACAGCTGCGACAATTATCAGTATAGGTAGGATTCTGGAAGAATATCTCATCTTATAAATGTACTATGTCTGTGAAAAATCTGCGTTAATCTGTGTAATCTGTGGTGAAAACCTTGCAAAGATAATTCAAACCTTCTTAAGTTTGCACTATCTTTGCACACAAAAAAGACCGTGCAACGATATTTTATATACCTGGCTTATGATGGCACCGCTTATCACGGCTGGCAAATCCAGCCGAATGGAGTGAGTGTGCAGGAGTGTTTGATGAAGGCGCTGAGTACCTTGCTGCGTCGTGAGGTGGAAGTCGTGGGAGCGGGGCGTACCGATGCCGGGGTGCATGCCTCACTGATGGTAGCTCACTTTGATAGTGATTCTCCTCTGGACACTGTTTTTATGACGGATAAGCTGAATCGTCTGCTTCCTCCCGATATTTCCGTATACCGCTTGCGGGCCGTGAAGTCCGATGCACATGCCCGCTTTGATGCTACGGCGCGTATGTATAAATATTATGTCACTACCGCCAAGTCTCCTTTCAACCGCCAATATCGCTGCCGTCTGTTCCAAACGCCGGACTTTGAGCGGATGAATGAGGCTGCCCAAACCTTGTTTGACTATACGGACTTTACCAGCTTCAGCAAACTCCATACGGATGTCAAAACCAATAATTGCAAGATTATGCATGCCGCCTGGACCCGGGTAGACGATGTGACTTGGGTATTCACCATCCAGGCCGACCGGTTCCTGCGGAACATGGTACGTGCCATTGTCGGCACTCTGCTCGAAGTGGGTCGCGGAAAACTTTCTGTTGAGGGTTTCCGACGCGTCATCGAACAGAAGGACCGTTGTCAGGCAGGAACCTCCGTTCCCGGAAATGCATTGTTTCTA
>ULMY01035854.1_pt1 | contig 13893 bp, 12 predicted proteins | sample 1951781 | NCBI WGS metagenome assembly ULMY01 (sample SAMEA4835563, study PRJEB28245) | human gut metagenome | biome: gut microbiome; material: fecal sample | place: Denmark | collected 2008
AGCACCTTTTCTCCCTTTACGAAGCGCATCAGCCAGCTTCCGCCCATGCGTCCGGCCATGAATAGTCCCATCCCTCCGAACGAGAGCCACACCGAAGCCTTGTGAGCCGAAACTCCCGCATTCTCCGTGGCATAATTGATGAAGAAACTGTTGATACCCGTCTGTGCCGCCACATACAGGAAGAGCGACAGCAGACCGGCCATGAACGAAGCCGTCTTCCACAGCGATTTCCCGCACTTTTCCTCCTGAGCCTCTGCTTCCCGGCTGATTTCCGGCAGCTTCACCCGCGAGAAGACCACTGCAATGAGCAGCACCACCGTGCCCAATACCGCATACGGCGTCGTTACGTCACCCCCTCCGGCAAAGAGGAAGAATCCTCCCGCCAACGGTCCGCAAATCCATCCCAGTCCGTTGAACGACTGCGCCAGGTTGATACGCCTTTCGCTGCCCTCCGGTTCGCCGAGCACCGTCACATACGGGTTCGAAGCCGTCTCCAGACACGTCAGTCCGCAGCCGATGACGAACAGCGCCAGCAGGAAAAACTCGAACGACTGTATCCGTCCGCCCGGAATAAAAAGCAGAGCCCCGATGCCATACAGCACCAGTCCCGTCAGCACCCCCGTGCGGTAGCCAAAGCGCCGGATAATCCGTCCCGCCGGCAGCGCCATCACAAAATAACCTCCGTACACCACCGCCTGAATCAGTGCCGAGCGCGTGCGTGTAATTTCCATTGTATCCTGAAAATGCTTGTTCAGCACATCCAGAATGCTGTGTGCCACTCCCCACAAAAAGAAGAGTGACGTAATCAAAATAAAAGGAACCAGGAAATTCCGTCCGTCCCTGGTCCGTACCAATCCAATTCTCTCCATGTCAGTTCAAAAACAGTAAAAGCGAAGAAATCTCCTTCGCTTTTACCTCTTACTTTTTAATTATGATTTCAGAATAAATCTTACCGTCCCTTGTACATCGAGTCATAATACTTCTGATAGTCCCCGCTCGTCACGTTGTCCATCCATTCCTGGTTGTCCAGATACCAGCGCACCGTCTTTTCTATGCCCTCTTCAAACTGCAGGCTCGGTTCCCAGCCCAGTTCCTTTTGCAGCTTCGTAGAGTCGATGGCATAACGCATGTCGTGGCCCAGGCGGTCGGTCACGTAGGTAATCAGATCCATGTCTTCACCCTCCTTACGGCCCAGCAGACGGTCCACCGTGTGAATCACCACCTTGATGATGTCAATGTTCTTCCATTCATTGAAACCGCCTATGTTATACGTCTCTGCCGTCTTGCCGTTATGGAAAATCACGTCGATGGCCCGCGCATGGTCCTCCACATACAGCCAGTCGCGCACGTTTTCCCCCTTGCCATACACCGGCAGCGGCTTGCGGTGACGAATGTTGTTGATGAACAGCGGAATCAGCTTCTCCGGGAACTGATACGGCCCGTAGTTGTTCGAACAGTTCGTCACGATGGTCGGCATGCCGTACGTGTCGTGAAACGCCCGCACAAAGTGGTCGCTGCTCGCCTTGCTGGCAGAGTAGGGACTGTGCGGGTTATACTTCGTATCCTCGTAGAAGAAATCTTTTCCGTACGCTAAGTGATGTTCCGCCGACGAAGCCGTGGTAGTGAACGGCGGCTCGATACCTTCCGGATGCGTCATCTCCAGTGCCCCGTACACCTCGTCGGTAGAGATATGATAGAAACGCTTACCCTCATACTTCTCCGGCAGACCTTCCCAGTACACCTTGGCCGCCTGCAGCAGTGACAGCGTACCCATCACGTTCGTGCGTGCAAAGGTAAACGGATCCTTGATGCTGCGGTCCACGTGACTCTCCGCCGCCAGGTGAATGATGCCGTCCACATGATACAGTTCCATCAGCTCCTGCATCTTCTCATAGTCGCAGATGTCCGCCTTTACGAACACATAGTTCGGCTGGTTCTCAATGTCCTTCAGGTTCGCCAGGTTTCCCGCATACGTCAGCTTGTCCAGGTTGATGATACGGTACTCCGGATACTTGTTCACGAACAGGCGCACCACGTGGCTGCCAATAAATCCGGCACCGCCGGTAATCAGTATGTTGCGTTTGAATGTAGTCATAAAGGATAAAGAAATTACATTGTTTATGTAAGATTCTTAGTTGTTGAAATAATTCAACGCTTTCTCAACTATATGGTGCATATCGTAATATTTATATTCAGCTAAACGACCGCCAAAAATCACATTAGTTTCTTTATCAGCTAATTCTTTATATTTTAGGTATAGTGAGTTGTTCTTATCATCGTTTACAGGATAGTAGGGTTCACTACCTTCTTTCCATTCCGAACTGTATTCTTTTGAGATAACCGTTTTTTGGCAAGCTTCTACTTCTGTACCAAACATTTCAAAATGTTTGTGCTCGATGACACGTGTGTAGGGCACTTCTTTCTCAGTGTAATTCACTACTGCATTCCCTTGATAGTTAGGCATGTCCAATACTTCAGTTTCAAAGTTTACGGTACGATATTCTAATTTGCCAAACTGATAATTGTAAAATTCGTCAATGGCTCCTGTAAACACAATCTTGTCAGCCAGTGCCGAAAGCTCTTCACGGTTGGCAAAGAAATCACAATTCAGGCGAGTTTCTACTCCTTCTAACAGACGCTCTATCAAAACATTATATCCACCAATAGGAATACCCTGATACTTGTCGTTGAAATAATTGTTATCAAAGACTAGACGTACAGGCAGACGTTTGATGATAAAAGCTGGTAATTCTGTACATTTACGTCCCCATTGTTTTTCAGTATAACCTTTTATCAAGGCTTCGTAAATATCTTTTCCAATAAGCAGTTGCGCCTGTTCTTCCAGGTTGCGTGGTTCAGTCACTCCTTGTTCCTTCATGCGTGCCACAGCTTCAGCCTTTTGCTCTTCTATTTTAGCTATTGCTTCGGCAGGAGTCGTTACGCCCCACATTTGATAGAACGTGTTCATGTTAAAGGGTAGGTTGTACAGCTTACCTTTATAGTTTGCTACTGGGGAGTTAGTATAGCGATTAAATTCTACAATAGAGTTTACAAAATCCCATACTGTTTTATTTGATGTATGGAAGATATGTGCACCATATTTATGTACATTAATACCTTCTATGTTCTCACAATAGATGTTTCCCCCTAAATGAGAACGACGATCAATCACCAGGCATTTCTTGCCTTGTTGTTTAGCTTTATAGGCGAATATAGAACCGAATAGGCCTGCACCTACTATGAGGTAGTCGTAATGTTGCATGACAAACAGTATTAATTATTGAGCTTTTCTTTAAGTATATTAATTAAGAATTTTATGTTGCCAATGATATACCTTCTCCACATACGTTTAGGCTCTTTTATTAGACGGTATAACCATTCCAACCCATGTTCCTGCCACCATATCGGCGCACGTTCAACTGTTCCTGCAAAAAAGTCAAATACGGCCCCAATTGTACCTGCATGGCAATGAATATTCAGTTCATCCCAATGACTGTAAGTCCATTTTTCCTGTTTAGGAGCAGTCATCCCTATCCAAAGTAAATCCGGATTTGCTTGATTGATGGCCTCAATAATTTTTTTGTTATCTTCTTCGCTGAATTCTGGTTTATAAGGAGGAGAATAGGTCTCAACTATAATGTTGGGATAGACTTGCTTTGCCTTTTCTTTTATTAGAGCTAGGACTTTCTCACTACTACCCATAAAAAAGCATTTTCCACCTTTTTGATTCAAACAGTTCATCTCAAATTCAAAGAAATCCCATCCGGCAATACGCTCTATAGGTTGTGATTGAGCTTTTAGCCAATGGCATGCTTTAACTATACTAATCCCATCTGGAAGTAGTGCATCACCGTTACATAATGCTTCAGCAAATATTGGATCTTTTAGGGCTGTATTATAAGAATGGGCGTTAATGGTATTAATAAGTAATTTACCTTCAGGTAATTTTTCTAGCTCTTGTTTATTGCTGACTATAGATAACTTCTTTAGTTGTAACATGGAATGATTAATTGTGATTATCTTTTAAGGGTATGTTAAGTGTAATATATAACAATGCATAAGCTTTGCTAATCGTTATGTAAATACATTAATTCATTTATAGTCGTTTCCATTTTACTTTTCATTGTTCCTTGAATAGTCCATCCTAACTCTCTTAATTTTTCTGTGGAGAATATAGATTTAGTAACTACATTGTAGCCTGCTTTTTCTGTATCTGATGCTAATTCTATGATAACTTTTTTCCCGCTTATGTCTGCTATCATTTCTGCTAAATCTTTTATGGATATGTTTGAACTGTCATCTGCGATATTATAAGCTTGTTGGTTTTCTCCTTTTAACATAATGTGCAGCAATGCAGAAACACAGTCTACAACATAACACCATGAGCGGAACTGAGAGCCTGTACTTTTCATTACTATATTTTGTCCCTTTAGAACATTTCTGATAAATTGTGCATAAACACGGTTATCAGATTCTGTAAAGTAAGGACCATATGTATGAGAGGGCCGTGCAATTACGGTCTCTATACCGTATTCCACGCTATAGGCAATGCATAAATTTTCGGCAGCACGTTTAGATGTGGGATAACAGGATCTTAGCTTTGTACAATCTACATACCCACTATAATCTTCAGTAAACTTTTGTACATTTCCCTCTCCATATACTTCACCTGTAGAAACAAATATAAAACGTTTCAGTCCATGTTTGATTCCATAGTTCATTAAGTTTTTTACTCCATCTATGTTGGAAAGCATTACTTCTACTGGGTTGGAAGTAAAGAAATTAGGACTGGCATTGCTGGCAGCGTGGATAATATATTGAAATTCAATATCATTTTCAAGAGGTAAAGTCACATCATGTTTTAAAAAGTGGAATCGGGAATCATTGGCATATTGTGCAAATTTTTTTCTTGCTCTGTCTTCATTTCTTCCTGATGCATATACATTATATTCTATATTAGACTGAAGCATTAATACTTCAATTAAACATGAGCCTATTAATCCTGTTGCCCCTGTTATTAATATATTACATCCTTGCAGCTTTTCCCATGGAATATTAAGTGCTGCGACTTTTAGAAGTTCTTCTTTGTAAGTCATATTATTTTAACCATTCGTCTTTGTTAGTATGCATTAATGCTTTTAATATTTCAAGGTCTTCTACAGTTGTTATCTTTATGTTTTTCTCTGATCCAGGAACAATGTGCATTTCTCTTCCTCCGACTTCAGCGACTAATGTACAAGATGCAACGCTGTCAGTTATAGCTTTGATTTTAGCTTCTTCATGAACCTTGATTATATTACCTAATCTAAATGTTTGTGGTGTCTGAGTACGAATTAATTTATCACGAGGGATGCTTGTTGTAGAAGTAAAGCCATCTTCACTTTCGAGAATGGCTTCTCTGCATTGGATTCCTGTAATAGCATATCCATATGCTTGGCAAGTAGCGATATTACTACTGATAATTTCTTGACTTAACAATGGTCTTACTGAATCATGAATTAAAATAAGGTCATTGTCAGAGCAACCAGACTCTTTTAATCCATATATCCCATTGTGTATAGATGCCATCCCCGTATTGCCACCAGGGAAAATCCACTTCAATTTATCTATCATAAATTGATTAGCATAAGCTTGGAGTACAGTTTCCCAGCCTTTTAGACAAACTACTGCGATATAATCAATATCAGGATGTTGCTGAAAACATTTCATTGTATGAACTATGATAGGACATCCATCTACATGCATAAATTGTTTGGGTATGTCTTGCCCCATTCGATTGCCTGAACCTCCAGCAATTAATAACGCGATATTCATAAGTTTTATAATTTAATATTATCTGATAATTTGATGCCCTTATTCATACACTTTTTCTTGAATTTTTCAAGATGTTTTTGGTGATATTTTTTGAGCATTGGATAGTATAAAAAATCAGGTAAATGATTTTTAATTTTGTGTTGAAGTTTTATGTAGAATTTTTTTAATGGGGACATGTCAAAATCTGCATATTTCACAGGGGTACGCCAGTCTCCGTATTGAAAGGTTAAGAATTCATCATATTGTCTTGGTATTTGAACTTCAACTCCTTTAAAGTTCCAGGTGATAGTGTCTGTCATGTAATTTTCAAACATAAAATCGGCTCCTCCTGAATATCTCAGGTTTTCTGCAATACGATACATTACGTAGAAATCTATATATTCACCGTTACGCATAATAGAATATAATCCTCGTCTTTCGTATCTTACAAGTTCAAATCCATTATCTTTAAGTTCCCATAAGGTTTCTAATAACAATTGTTCTTGCTCTTTCATGATGAAAAGATCAATATCTTCATCCCATTCGATGAAGTCGTTTTCACGTACAATTCCAAGAAGAGTACCTAAAAAAGGATCGGCTTTAATTCCCTTCTTTTTTAATATGGACATTAATAATTTAAAGTTCTCAAAGGCTACTTCTCGGTTGATTTGCTTTATTCCTAAATATATGGTTATAGGTTTATAATGGAATAAGCCTTTTGGTGTATTTATTGTTGCCATACTTGATAATATTAGTTTAATGGAATTTCTATAAGCAGACAAGGTATAAATGAAATTATGATATAATTGCCTGTATAACTTTGTCCAATGTCTCATCAAATGTGATATTCATTTGCATTGGGCGTTGGGTTATTTCTTTTCTAACTGTGATTTGGGTCATAAATTCATCAATCATTTGTGCCATTGAATCTGGATTGTTAGGATTTAATTGCTTTCCATTTTTACCATCTATTAAACATGCAGACCCTGCTTTTTCTGATATTAAACATTTACATCCTGCGATTAATGCCTCATTTGTCACAGCACCAAAAGCTTCTTGTTTGCTAGGAAGAATGAAAACATCACCGACATTATACCATGCTCTCACTTCGTCGTCCACATAGTGGCCGGCAAAAATGATTTCTTTTTTACATTTGGATGCTTGTTCCCGCAAGTAGTTCTCTTGTGCTCCACTGCCAACAAATATAGTAATAAAATCTTCATTGCATTTGTTTATGGCATTGATTAACGTGTCTAGATTTTTAACTACATCAAAACGTCCAACATATAATAATACTTTTTTGCCTTGCAATTTGAATTTCTCCACGTATGACTGGCTTATAGGAAGAGTAAGTCTATATCTGTTTTCTTCATTTTTTTCGTCCCGTATGATGGGTAGCCAAATGCCTTTTCCATAATTTGTCTGATACCAGTCTTTGACTCTGCTGTCAACTAATAAAATATCATCCACTATTGGGGCTATTAATTTTCTAGCCAATTTATGGACTAAAGTAAAATCATTATTGTTAGCTACCATATCGTAACTATCATCACACATTGATATTATTTTAAATTTCTTTCTGTATAAGAATTTATATAATAGAACTTGTATTGTCAGAATTTGGAATTCAGGAACAATTACAATTTCCGGCTTGTTTTCTTTTAGTATTTTCCAGACATCAGTACACATTTTTCGCGATTGTTTACCGAGTCTGATTCCATTTAAATAGTGTGGAGTGAAATGGCATGACTTCACCATCCCTTTTTCATTAAAGTTCTGTGACGTATCTTGTTGCCAGTAAAAATACATTTCACAACCAAGTTTCTTATGAAGTGTATTGTATGTATCAATCCGATATGGAGCGATGTTGGTTCTGAAAAACAAATTAGACATATTTGATTTAATTTAAACTTTATTGCAATAATTTTCCTAGTTTAAAGCGTTTTATACCATATTGTAATCCTATCTCCAAACATAATACGATGAATACCATCAGTAAAGGAACCATGTATGCAGGGACCATTTGTTCAAATCCAGCCTTGCATAATGCAGAAATAAACAAGAAATGGCTCAGATAAATGCCATAGCTTGTATTACTTATAAATGTGATTAAGTTTTGTTTCTTATTGGTTGATGTTTTTTTTCTCATGGATATCAATATTCCAAAAAAGAACAGGGATTGGAAAAAATAAACTGGGAATGTGGAAAATGGTTTCACCTGATTTATTATTCCCCACAGGAAAAAAATAAGAAAACCACATATTGTAATTCTCCGGAAATATACGGATTTATAGGCATACGTATAGATATAATATCCTCCAATATAATACCCCAAATAAATCAGATATGGGAACAAATACTTGAATATCAGACTTTCATCTCTGTAATGGGGAGGGGTAATGTGCTGTACTACAATTAGTAACGTAATTAATACTATAGAATAGTTACGTAGTGGAAGAGAAATATCCTTAAATATTTTTTGTAGGATAGGTGTGAGCAGATATAGTCCTGTCAGCATATAGATGTACCAGTAAATTCCATGAACTCCGTTCGTCAGAAACTTTACAGAAAATTCTGTGGTTGATTGGATGACAGTCAGTGATTGGTGACTGGTTATTTTATCCAGACAGTACACTATGATGCTCCAGATAAAAAATGGAATCAGAATTCTTTTGAATCTTTTTCTCAAGAAAAAGAGTGGCTCTTCATTCTTGCCAAGCAATAATGCTCCGCTTAACATGACAAAAAGAGGTACTCCCATGTAGATAACGGAAGAAAGAAGTAAGTATACAATGTAATTTAGTTCTAAGGCTGATGTTTCTACGCATTCATTCAATTTTCCCATTGAATGAATGCAGATTACAAAAATTATGGCAATGCAACGAACAATATCCAGATTAAAGTTTCGCATATATTATAGAGATTGATATTCCTTTAACAGTAATTGAGCGATATGTTTTTTGTTAAATTCCTTATGGACTTGTTTGCTGAGTTCAGGCTGAAAAGATTTGTTCCCAGACAAAGCTTCGACTACTGCCCGGCCTATGTCATCCACACGATAAGGATTAACAACAAAAGCCTTTCCTCCATAATATTCCTTAGGACCTCCTATTTCAGTGATGACAATTTCACATCCGTAGTTTGCCGCATCAACGGCTACAATGCCTACACCTTCCATGATACTTGGCAAAGCAAATACTTTTGCTCGTTTGTAAAGGTTTATTTTTTCTTCCTCAGAGATAAATCCCAGTACTTGAATATTAGGACTGTTTCCTATTTCTTTTTTCAAAGGAGCAAATTCTTCCTCATTTCCTGTCTTGCCAGCCAAAACCAATTTGAAATTATACTTCTTTGCCGCTTGAATTAGCCTTAAAACGTTTTTCCTTTTTTGGTACATCAGGCTCATGTGGAAACAGAAGTTTTCTTTTTCTTGTGGAGTATATTCCTCATCATAAGACATGGAAAGTGGAACTATTGCAATCTTTTGTGCATTAGCCTTATAAGCTTTTATTATATACTCTTTTTCATGGTTAGAGCGGACAAATATTTTTTTAAAGAGAGGATATGCATTTTTTCTTACGTATGGCAGGCTGAAGACATGCAACTTCTTGCACCCCACGTATGTTTTCAATAATTGTAAGTGTGGAGGTGTTATGTCATCACAAATAGGACTCCATACAATGTTAGGATTTTTCAATTTCATTAGTTTTGCAAATGAAAAGAACCAAGTGTTGGACGACCCAAATAGATGGATTACATCAAAATCTTTCCAGTTATAAGCTTCTGATGCATTGACTATGGTAACCTCTTCACCTAACTCTCTTAATGAATTAGCCCATGTGAAAACTTGGCTTCTGACACCATTTGACAGACCTTCGAGTATTTCAGAAGGTGCTAAAATATATGCTATTTTCATAAGTTATTTTTATTTAAATAATATAGTTTGGCTTCTGATATGGCTAAAAAGAAAAATAGATAAAAACTGTTCTGTAAACCTGTAAATATAATTCCTACAATATAAGTGAAATAAAATGCAGCTATTTTATACTTTTCAGATTTATCTTTAGTTTGCTTGCATGTGTATTTAAGGAGAGTGAAATAAAATATGAAAAAGAAAAGTAATCCTAAAATACCTTGATTGACAATTTTTGTAAAAAGAATACTTTCAAATCCCATCATTATCTCATATTTACCTGTTGTATTAGTTTGTGCTATGTCAGAGAAACCATAGCCATTTCCGGTAAAAAAGCTATCTTGAATCAGGTAAAAAGAAAATACCAATTGATCCCATCTCATTGATGCAGAAGAACCACTGAAACCAGCTTCTTGACTTTTTGTTTCATCCCAAAAGAAAACACTGCTTTCAATTGTGTCAATAAAAACTTTAGTATTTTCTGTTTTGGGAAGTAAATTTATAGTGAATACTAGAAAAAAATATGTAAGTATGAGGTATCTAAATATTTTATTAGGTTTCTCTAATAGACGAACTATTGTATAAACTCCCAGCATAATTAGAGCACTTCTTGATCCGCATAGAAAAGAATTGATAATTATGATTGATAAAATCAAGATGGTATGACTACGTTTTTGTATCATGTGTTTATTACTGTAAAAAAAAGCAAAAACAGTACTCATAAGTAACCCCCATGTTAGTGGGTGAGAACCAGTTCCCATTATTCTTCCCTCTAAAATTCCTCGTTTTTCTGTTAAGAAATAAGTTGATGGATTATTTTCGTGTCCAAACATATCCATCGCCCAATTAGCATATGGATTAGATTTAGTAATATATTCATAAATTCCATAAATTCCTATTATGCAGAATGTAATGAATAGTATAGAAAGAAGTTTTTTAAAATCCTCTTTTGTTTGGATTGCGTACCAACTTAGAATTCCCAAAAGCATGTCAACCACAAAGAAGGAAATCATTTTTGTTATTTGCCCTCCAATTGTCATATTTAAAGCAAAGGGGGTAAGTATTATGGAAGAAAATAAAAAGAGAATTATAATTAGTTGTAATTGGGCTGGCATTTCTTTTTTATATTTCTTATGAATCAAGAAACTGATAAATAATACAATAGTAAAAAAAGAGTTCATACTAATTCCTGCTCCTATTAATCGTACGGAAGCCGGGATTAATAATCGTAATGCTATGACTATAATTACTCCTTTTTTAAAATCTTTTAGAATACATATGCATGAGATGAATGTAATTATTAATATTATTAAATAAATCATAAATTAGATGTTGAATCTTTTCACTTGAGTTCTAATCAGTTGTTTGAAATTTATTTTACTTTAGATTAAAAATGATATTTCCCTAATTTATTGTTTATTCCATCATTGAACGATTTAAGAATAAGAGTGAAGTCTCGTTTCTCATAGTATCCATCTCTTTTTATTTGGTGTAGAATGAATCCTATACAATATTTTAATAATATTAATCGGGGGAAAATGATACGGAATAATTTATTTTTTCCATAGGTATGGGTAAAATAAACTAAATTTCTCAGGCCATATGGGACTTTCCAGCTTCTAAACTTAGAAATATTATTAGAAGAAGTTGACAAGTCTTCTTTTCTTAATATTGCATGCGGAACATATTTTACTTTTAAACCAGCTAGTATAGTTCTATAAGCATATTCTGTATCATCCCAAAAAATAAATAAATTTTTGTTGGGTAAGCCTATTTGTTGTATTGTGTTTCTTGAAATTAAAGGTCCTTCAAAAGCCATTCCTTCGATGTCTATTGGCTGTTGATTATCTTTGATGTCTGATAGGCGTAAATTTCGTTTTAAGGCCTTAAAAGGATTAGATAAGTTAAATTTTAATACTTCATCGATATGTATACTTCCATTTTTTACACGTTGAGGACAAAGTATTCCTACCTTGGGTAAATCGAGGTGTGTACTTAATTCTTCCAGACATGTAGGAGTAGGATTAACATCATCATCCATTGCCCAAATCCAGTCAAATCCTTGGTCAAAAGCTTCTTTTATTCCTTTGTAAAATCCTCCAGAACCTCCTACATTTTCTTGATGAATAACAATGAGGTCATTTTGCTCATTTAGCCATTCTTTAGTCCCGTCTGTGCTATTATTATTTATAACAATAATGGCATCTAATTTACGGGTTTGAATACGTAATGCATTAATACATTTTTTTAATAGTGTTATACGATTATATGTCACTATTATTGCAGCTATCTTTATGGGGAAGTTCATATAAATTATTATAAAAAACGAGTATGATTTCCATTAAATTGATATTGTAAATTGTGATTTCTTTCTCCAATTTTTTTTGTAACCATTCTATTTTCCGCCATGACAATTTTATCGGCTGTTTTTCAGCCGATAAAATAAAAATGTCCGCAAGAAAATATTTTTGTTTTAACATTCCGATTGATAAAAACATGGCAGAAGGGCTTTTTTGTCGCAGTCCTTACCATGAAGAATACATTCAAACAAGTGCTTCAGGTAATCCTGAGGATCTATGTCATTAAGCTTGCAGCTTTCTATCAGAGAAAAGATGAATGCCGAGTTTCCTGCTGCATCCTCACTGCCTATGTTCATACAGTTCTTGAGCAGCAGCTTTACAGGTTTCATCCTTTGCTCACAGAGGTTGTTCGATATTTCCGCAGAACCGTCCTTGAGGATATTTTTCAGGGATTTCCACTGGTTTATCGTATAGTTCACAGCCTTTCTCATCAGTTCGTTTGCCATGAGTTTGGTATCCTGCATCATCATGACCACCTTATGATGGATACGTTCAAGAATAGGTCTCGTAAGCTTAAGTCTTTTTTCCTTAATCTGCTCACCGCTGAGTTTCATTGTGCGGAACAAGTCTTCATTTCTGAACATATCACCGATAGGGTCTATTATATCCATCGCAGTTCTGTCTGATGGCAAGGCATCGACCCACAGCCTCCTGCAGTGTGTCCAGCATCCTATATGAAGCACCTTTGAGTCTTCTCCGTCGAACATCCTGTAAACCGTATATCCGTCTGTAGATACAGATCCCATAAAATGTTCAAGGAAGGTCTTTGCTACATCAGAGGCTCTGCTGCCGTTATTGTAATGATAGTAAACCAACTTGACATGCTTTGCAAAAAAAGCCCATAAATACTTTCTCCTGTAAGCCTTGCCTTCCGGTGTTTCAACTCCGACAAGTTCAGTCGTCTCGTCAACCATAAGGTATTTTGCCTGTTGTACAAACTCCTTGAAGACATCTTCCATAAACTCCCTAAGCCTGGAGATTCCGTTATGGATATAGCCGTTCAGCGTGGTGTTGCTTATGTGGATGCCTTCTCTTGCAAGCAGTCTTATCTGTCTGTTTTCAGGCATACTGAAGTCATATTTCAGACAAAGCAGACGGGCAAGCAAATCAGGGGAAAAGATTCCTCCAAGGTTTTTCAAGGGATGCTCCATCGTGTTAGTGAAAGTACCGTCTGCAAGCTTTACCCTTGCCACCTTGTACACATGTTCCACGTTATGAGCACGCACATGTTCTATAAACCTGTATTCCCACACATCAGCCATTCCGTTACGCTTCATAAGCCTTGCACCATCCGGGAGTTGGTAATAGTCTTCTATTTCATGAACAATTACCTTATCCACCTTCAGCCTGGTCTTTGCTGCACGGGGAGCAGTTTCCTTTTTCCTTGAAGGCCTGCAGTCCTGTGCAGATACGTTACCGGAAGAGGTATTGCTGCCGGTACCGTTACCATCGGTCTTATTATCATCATCACCTTTCTTGCCAGAACCGTCGTACTCGGACTTCTCCATTGCAGACTTGTCAATGTTACGGTTATTCAGCAGCCTTCTTTGTTCTGAGGTACGACCGAAACGGTGTTTCCTGCTGCCCTCAAGCTGAAGCCTGAGATTGGATATCTCATTTGCAAGCATCATGTTCACCTCGTCTTTTGCCTCAAGCTGCTTTCTCATAAGTTCCATTTCCTTTCGATTATTCTCGACTGTTGTGGACAACTCATTGATTGTATCAACCATAGCCTTGGAGTTCTCTTTGTTGGATTCTTCAATAGCCTTAAGCCTCGCAATCAGTTCGTTTACTTGTTTGCGAAGCCCCGCCTTTTCCTCATTCGCC
>ULMY01043298.1_pt1 | contig 13301 bp, 10 predicted proteins | sample 1951781 | NCBI WGS metagenome assembly ULMY01 (sample SAMEA4835563, study PRJEB28245) | human gut metagenome | biome: gut microbiome; material: fecal sample | place: Denmark | collected 2008
ATATTCTTCTGCAATGTCAATCTCTTCCTGCTCGGCAGCTGTCGTGTCTGCGGAATAGGGGGTTCTGTGGAGGTATGCCAGCCAGTAACCGCATCCGACAATTCCGGCACCGCCTACGATGTTACCCAGAGTGATAGGCAAGAGGGCTTTTACAAGGAAATTGAACCAGGTCAGGCTCTCTGCGGTAATTCCGTAGGCCTGTGCTGTCAGCAGACCGCATACACCGAAATACATATCTGCAATACTGTGCTCAAAACCGCATAATACAAACAGCATGACAGGCCAGTAACTGGTCAGAAGCTTGCCGGAGACACGCTTCGCCGCAAAAGACATCCATACCGCAATACACACCAGAATATTGCACAGAATGCCTCGCACGAAAGCCTCTCCCACGCTTAAATTCGTCCGGGCTGCAGCAGCATTGACTATTGCCTGTGCAAGCTGCTCTCCGAAGAGATCCGGTGTCCGTCCCACTACTACCAACACCGCTACAAACGCAGCGCCGATAAAGTTGCCGATATAGACAAACAGCCAGTTTTTCAACATTTTCCATACGGTAACTTTCTTCTCCAATACCGCCAGTATGATCAGGTTATTACCGGTGAAAAGTTCACTGCCCGCTACAAGTACCATAGCCATACCTGCCGGGAATACCGCAGCGCCCACCAGCTTTGCCACCGATGCGATGCCGATAGTGCTGGATGCCGTCGTGGATGCGATCCCTGCAAAGCCGATGAACATACCGGCGAAGAATCCCAATAAAATTGTCTTGAAGATCGACAGATTTACTTTATGGATTCCGACTTCTATATAGTTTCTTGCAATTTCCAAAGGTGAATGCATAAATAGAGTCCTCCTGTTTTTCCGAAACCGACTCGTAAATGTAAGATCGGCTTTCCACAATTTCTGCATATTTAGGAACAGTTACATCTTGCCATATTTCAATTACACTTGCAAGCAAATATGAAAATATCAGAAAAGAGTATACCCTCTCTTGATTTTCGCACGTTAATTTGCTATAGTGTTTAAAGAACAAACAGACATCTTCCAACTTTGTCTTACTATTTGTTTACAGTAAATAACAGAATCGAGGAAAACTATAATGAGTACTCTTACCTTTGGTTTTATCGGTCTGGGTCTGATCGGTGGCTCCATCGCCCGGGCGATTCGTCAGAATCTCCCCCATTCTCAGATCATTGCATACGATATTAACGCAGACACCTTAAGGGAAGCTTCCCAGTGCGGCGTAGCCAATACAATCACCACGAAAATCGATGCTTCTTTTTCCACGTGCGATTATCTATTCCTCTGTGCTCCGGTGCAGAAAAATGACGAAAACCTCTCTGCTGTAAAAAAAATTCTCTCACCGAAGACCCTGCTCACCGATGTGGGAAGTGTCAAGAGCGAGATCCATAAGGAAATCAAAAAAGCCGGTCTGGAAAGACAGTTTATCGGCGGTCATCCCATGGCGGGAAGTGACCGGGTGGGCTTTATTAATTCCAAAGCCGTCCTTTTGGAGAATGCCTACTACATTCTCACCCCCACAGCTTCCGTTCCGGAGAATAAGGTCACGGATTATAAGAATCTGGTGCAGCAGTTAGGAGCCATTCCCCTGATCCTGGATCCGGCACAGCATGATTACGTCACTGCCGCAGTCAGTCACCTGCCCCATATCATTGCAGCCTCTCTGGTAAATCTGGTGCGGGACAAGGATTCTGCAGACGGGCTGATGAAAATGATTGCTGCCGGAGGCTTCAAGGATATCACCAGAATCGCCTCCTCCTCCGCTGCGGTATGGCAGCAGATCTGTCTGACGAATACAGAAAATATTTCGACACTTTTATCTTCCTACATTGCTTCCCTCCAGGGAATCCAACAGGAACTAAACGCCAAACGCGGTGATGATCTGTACGAGCTGTTCGACAGTGCCAGAATCTACCGTGATTCCTTCATCAATACCGCCAGCGGTCCTCTGAAGAGTTCCTATGCCATTACCATCGACATTGCCGACGAACCCGGTGAGATTGCTGCTGTGGCTACGATTCTCGCCCTGAAAAATATCAGTATCAAAAACATCGGCATCGTCCATAACCGGGAGTACGAGGGCGGCGTGCTGCGCATTGAATTCTATCAGGAAGAAGCCATCGAAAAATCCACGAAGATTCTTCGTGAAAAGGGCTACAGTCTGCACAACAAGAACTAGAAACCCGACTTCTGTTTCCTTCGCCGTACCATTTTCTCCACACAGACACATACGAACAGTCCGAACGCACCACCACAGGTATCCAGCACCACATCGGCAAAACACCCATAGCGTCCCGGAATGAACAGTTGGTGGAATTCATCCGCTCCGGCGGAGACAAACACCCAGCACACGATCAAAAGATACAGCTTCCGTCCTCTCTCCTTCCAGGGTCTCCACACGCCGTACAATAACACTCCCATGCAGGCATACTCAGAAAAATGGGCCAGCTTACGGATGGGATGTTCAAAATAAGCCGCCATACTGTCGAGGACATTCTGCGTCCAGTGTTTCCCGGAGATAGCATTCAGAAGCTCTGCACATTTTTCCGAGATCATAGCACTCAGTGAGCCGGATTCCTCACCATCCTGACCGGAAAACACAAAAATGAGCCGATATAACAATACAAGTAAAATAGCAGCCATTACACTGACTGCCATTTTACGTCTCTTACTACTTCTCATCATTGACTGTCTGATATACGCGGATTCTTGCCGCATCGCTCTCCGGCATTCCGATGAAGACAGCCCCATACATATAAGAATCTCTCTTCATTTCGATCCTGACGATCTGTAAGAACGCATGCAACACTTCATGCGTCCAAATCCTCAGCTTCGATTCATACACTGCACCGATACTTAACACTTCCTTGCACAAAAATCCCACTCCGTTGGGAGAGACATCTACGATGTCAATGCTGACTTCCTGCATGTCTCCCTGGTCCAGGCGTTTTACCATCAGGGTGGAACTCATTTCTGTACGCTTGCTTCGTCTTCTTTCTTCCATTATTTTTCTCCTTTTAAGTCAGCGATGAACATTGCATCTCCAAAGCTGAAAAATCTGTATTTTTCATGGATTGCTTCTTCGTAGGCGTGCAGGATATGTTCTCTACCCGCAAGTGCCGATACCAGCATTACCAGAGTAGACTCCGGCAGATGGAAATTCGTGATCAGTGCATCCAGCACCTTGAAACGATATCCGGGATATATGAATATCTCAGTATTGTCACAGCCGGGCTGTACCATGCCCTGCTCGTCCGCGGCACTCTCCACGGTACGGCAGCTGGTGGTACCCACGCAGATCACACGACCACCATTTCTCTTCGTCTCATTGATCGTGTTCGCTGCTTCCTCCGTCACCTGATAATACTCGGAATGCATATGATGCTCCAGCACATTTTCTTCCTTCACCGGGCGGAAAGTCCCTAATCCCACATGCAAGGTCACATAAGCGATCTTAATGCCCTTGTCCGCGATCTGCTGCAACAATTCCCGGGTAAAATGGAGACCCGCTGTAGGCGCTGCCGCAGAGCCCTCATATTTTGCATAAACGGTCTGATAACGGTTCTTATCCTTCAGTTTATGAGTGATATAAGGAGGCAGGGGCATCTCACCTAACTTGTCCAATACCTCTTCAAAAATACCCTCATATTCAAAACGGATCAAACGATTGCCTTCTTCTACATTCTCAAGCACTTCCGCCTTTAGCAGTCCGTCTCCGAAGCTCAGGCGCTGACCGGGCTTACATTTTTTGCCAGGCTTTACCAGTGTCTCCCAGACATCCGCTTCTTTTCTTTTTAACAAAAGGACTTCCACATGTCCGCCAGTACCTTCCCGCTCTCCTAAAAGTCTCGCCGGAATAACCTTGGTGTTGTTTAACACCAGACAGTCTCCGGGATGCAGATAGTCGATAATATCCCGGAAAATATGATGAGAGAGCTCTCCCGTATTTTTATCGAGCACCAGAAGCCTGGAGGAAGAACGATCCTCCAGCGGATCCTGCGCGATCAGTTCCTGGGGCAGATCAAAGTAAAAGTCTGATTTTTTCAGTTCGGTCGTCTCTGCCATTACAGGCTCGCTCCTTCCACAAATGCTTTATATCCGCGATATGTTTCATATACGTCGGCCTTACTGGTAGCTTCCCAGGGTGCATGCATGTTCAGCACTGCCACACCGCTGTCGATAACGTTCATGCCGTACAATGCCAGAATATATGCGATGGTTCCACCGCCGCCCAAATCTACCTTACCAAGCTCTGCAGTCTGGAAATTCACCTCTGCCTTGTCGAAGATATGGCGCAGATGTGCCAGATACTCCGCATTGGCATCGTTGGAACCGGACTTGCCTCTGGCTCCGGTGAATTTATTGATGACCATACCACCGCCTAAATATGCCACGTTCTTTTTGTCGAAGCTGGACGCATAGGTAGGATCAAAAGCACTGCTGACATCGGAAGACAACATACAGCTGTGTGCCAGGCATCTTCTCACATGCAGTTCACTGTATTCGCCTGTCAGATTCATGACCTCTGCTACGGCATTTTCGAAGAAATGGGACTGCATGCCGGTAGCACCAACAGAACCGATTTCCTCCTTATCCACCAGGATACAGCACATGGTACGGTCGGTCACATCACTGTCTAACATTGCCTGCATGGAAGTATATGCACAGACTCTGTCATCCTGTCCGTAAGCCAGTATCATGCTGCGGTCAAAACCCGCTTCTCTTGCCTTGCCAGCGGGAACGATCTCTAACTCTGCGGAGACGAAATCTTCTTCGTGAATGTCATAGGTCTCTTTCAGGATATCCAGAACACCTGCCTTTACCGCTTCTTTTCCGGCTTCTTTCTCATCTTTTTTCTTATCCTTTTTATCAATCAGCAGAGGCTTGTTGCCTACGATAATATCCAGAGCTTCGCCCTCGATGACCTTTGCTGCCTTTTTCTCCAGCTGCTCCTGTGCCAGATGGATCAACAGATCGGATACAAAGAATACAGGATCATCCTCGTTCTCGCCGATATTGATCTCTACACAGGTACCGTCTTTTTTCACGATCACACCATGGATTGCCAGGGGAATAGTCACCCACTGGTACTTCTTCACACCACCGTAATAATGGGTGTCCAGATAAGCGAATCCGCCATCCTCATACAGGGGATTCTGCTTTACATCCAGTCTGGGGCTGTCGATATGGGCTCCGAGGATGTTCATGCCCTCTGTCATGGGTTTACGGCCGATCTGGAACATGGCGATGGATTTGTTCATCCATACGCTGTATACCTTATCTCCGGTTTTAAGAGCAGTGCCCTCTTTGATCAGGCTCTCCAGTTCACGGTAACCGGACTTCTCAATGGTATTGACAATGGTGTCAATGCACTCTCTCTCGGTCTTACCGTTGTCTAAGAAATCACGATACTGTGCGTTTATTTTCTCCAGCTCTTTTAACTGTTTGGAAGAATAGGTCTCCCAGGTGTTTTTCTTTTCCATATTTATCCTCATTTCCGCATCCGTCTTCCGGATACTCTTTTACTATAACTACAACAGGAGAGGTCCCTCGCCCTCTCCGTATCAGTGTACTACATTTGCGTCCGCAGTTCAATTCCTGTCTGTCAGATTTTCATCCTTCTCCTTAGGATCCCTGTCGATCTCCGTATAATGTTTTTTTCTGCGCTGGATCTTCTTGATCTCCCGGATGCGTCTACGGTTCTCTCTCGCCAGTTCGCTCTTACTGCTGGCATGATTTACCAGCACCCTGTTCACCGGACGGAAATACCGGTTCAGATAGGCACCGATCAGAATGATATACATACAGAAATACATCCACAACATAATGATCACAATAATGGTCAGACTTCCGTAAATACTATACCCATTTCCATAGGACACATACATGGAAAATCCCCAGGAAAATACACTCCATACTACCGCAGCAAAGCAGGCTCCCGGAACCTGTTCCGTGAATTTCAGCTTTGTGTCCGGGATATATGTATAAATCAGTCCAAACAAAAGGATCAGCACCGCCCATACGAACAGAAAGCGGAAATTCATCAGGAGACTCACAAACATCTGTAGCTGCGGAATCCTATGTAATGCAATATCCACCAGCTGATTGCCAAATACCATAAAAAACAGCGACAAGATCAACACTACAAGCATGATCAACGTATAAAAGCTTGCAATAAAACGGATCACGAAGTAATTACGCTTCTCGTCCACACCATTGACCGCATTTAATCCCCGCATCAGTGCCATGACACCCTTCGCCGCCGACCAGACCATGGCGATCAGAGCCACAGGCAGGATTCCAACCGAACTCTCATACACATCCACGACCAGACTCTCTACCATGGCATCCGCAATATCCGGTGTCACATCTGTCAGTGCAGTGATCAGATTCTGCTCCGTCACCGGGGTATAAGGAATCACCGCGCAGACTACCATCAGCATCGGAATCACCGACAAAAACAGGAAAAATGCTGTACTCGATGCATAAGCGCTGATATTCTGTTTTTTCATCTGGCTGGAAAAATCCCGCCAAATGCTGATTATTGTCCTGAGCATATCTCGCATCCTTCATAGAAAAAGTTAAGGATCTGTTCCGCGCCAAGTCCCTGCAGTGCCATATTTTTAGCACCGTTCTGGCTCATTCCCACGCCATGGCCGAATCCACCGCCGATAATGTTATATCCTATCATATTTTTCTTATCATGGCTAGGTTCAATCACAAAAAATGCACTGGGCAGGAGGCTGGGCATGCTTACTTCACTGCCGTCCTGTCTGACCACCCTGGTCACGCCATCACATAGTACTGCTCTGATATTATATTCCGAGATGATCTTGTAGGTTCCTTTATCTGTGGCAATGACCAATTCATCTGCCACACCGCCGGGTCCCCGTTTTACAATGGTGATATCCGTAACCTTAGAAAAATTTTTTATGTTTTGACTGCTGTAGTCACCATCCTTCAGAGTCAAGATCAGCTTCCCGTTGGCTTCATAACGATTCTTCAGGGTCTCAAGTATCCGGTCCACATCGATCTCTTTTACCGTATATGTCCAACGGTACCACCCTTCCTGCGCTTCATAATCCTCTGCATGAGTTTGGGTAATAAAATCCCGGAAGGACTCTTCTTCGCTCAACTCCTCTGCAGTTGTTTCCGCGGTAATCTCCGTACTGCCTGCAGCTACCGCCCCGTCATCCGTCTGCACCGGATTCTCCGGGCTTTGGCTCAGCCGGCTACTTTTCAGATAATCAAGCATCTGCGCCTCCGAAGTCTTCCATATGCTTGCTGTAGTTCCCACACCGCAGGATGTCGAATAATAATAGGTGTTCGCCACAATGCCTTCGTCTGTCAAAATCATTTGTCCGTAGGTTTCCTTTACCGCCGTAGTGGTGCTGTCTGCCTCTGTGATGTTGTTATAGACCTGATAGGAAGTGCTGTCATCCACATGGGCTCCATACCGGGGGTATCCTGCTCTGAGCATATGTCCGTAGGCATAGGTTCTGGCGCAGATTGCCTGCGCTTTCAGGGCTTCTAACGGATAAGATGCCGGCATTTCACTTGGTACCACACTGAAGAGATATTCCTCCAACGGCAGCTCATTCACCACGGCGATGCCCTCTGCTGTTCTGAGCAGTTCGATATGACCTCTGTAGGAAGGTATTCCCTGGCTTCTGTTTACACTAAGCAGCTGAATTCTGCCCGTCAATACCGCAGGAACTATACTGATACGCTCCCCCACAAAATAATCACTGTCCATGTCTATGGTAATCTTGTCTCCTTTGGGAAACAATTCTTCCTGTATATTTTCCCCACTTCCGTATTGCAACAGGAAATCGCTGTTTGCCGTCAGTATTACTTCTGTATGCAAAATATCCACATAATCCGAAGTCTTGATCAACACCCGGATGTCTTCCATATTCGCCTCTCTGGCTAAGAGAATACCGCAGATCTCACCATTCTCCTGGATAAAATCCGCATTGGCATAGCCAAAGGTCAGATCCGCGAACGTGCACATGGTAAGTTCCCGATACAAACGATATCCTTTGTAATCCTCTGCCAGAGGAATTCTGCCCCGGCCTTCGATCTCAATGCCGTTTTCATTCGCTGACAGCACTCTTCCTGTAAACTTATCCGTCTTCAGAACAACCGCACTCACCAGTTCATCTGTAAGTTCTACATCCGCCAGCTGTTCCCGCATCTGCTCCGGTGCCGGAACAGAATCTGAACCTTCTGTTTCTGCCTCCAGGAAAAAGGTCTCCTTCTCTCCGTCACAGAAAATAGTGATCCGGTCGGCTTCCGCATCCGTGATCCATACATTTTTAAGTTTCTGTACTACCGGGATATGCTGCGGCGAAGTCTCCGACATCTCGGGGGTATCCGTGCCCTCCCTGCCACAGCTATGTAACAAATTTAGGAAAAGCAAAAAAAGAAGAAATGCCACAGCTAAAATGCACAGATATTTCTTCAGCTGTATTCTCTGTCCTTTCGGAAGTTTATAATAATTCTCAAGTAGTCTGTTTTTCTTCAAATTTTTCTTCAAATGATCCCCGCCTGATTTGATAATTAAGCTTTAAAAGAGCAGCCCCAAAGGACTGCTCTCTCTTTTGTATTGTTATCCCCAAAATGCCGCCTCTTACCTTTTGACTCCTAGCAATGCTAGGTGGGTAACCGCAACCAACCTTTTGCCTTCCCTTCCAATCCTCCTTGCGGAGTGAGGGCTTGACAGCCACTTGGCAATATAGGAATCCCGTTTAAAGTAAATGTAGGTTCAAAACTGGTAAGAGTTATCGCACATCTCAGGTTAAGTATATTATATCTACTCTGTTTCTATTTTACAACTGTAATTTTTACCAAAAAAGGCTGCCTCCAAAGAGACAGCCTTCCTATTTGCATTTGTCTGTAAGTAAGATTACAGCTGAGGGCCAGCAGCAACCAGAGCCTTACCTGCATCATTTCCTTCATATTTAGCGAAGTTCTTGATGAATCTCTGAGCCAGATCCTTTGCCTTCTCTTCCCACTGGGAAGGATCAGCGTAGGTATCTCTGGGATCCAGAATTCCGGTATCAACACCGGTTAACTCGGTAGGAACCTCGAAATCGAAGTAAGGAATCTTCTTGGTAGGAGCGGTCTTGATCGCACCATTCAGAATAGCATCGATGATACCACGGGTATCCTTAATGGAGATACGCTTGCCGGTTCCGTTCCATCCGGTATTTACAAGGTATGCCTTAGCACCGTTCTTCTCCATCTTCTTAACCAGCTCTTCTGCATACTTGGTAGGATGCAGCTCCAGGAATGCCTGACCGAAGCAAGCAGAGAAGGTAGGGGTAGGCTCGGTAATACCACGCTCGGTACCAGCTAACTTAGCTGTGAAACCGGACAGGAAGTAGTACTGGGTCTGCTCCGGAGTCAGAATAGATACGGGAGGCAGTACACCGAATGCATCAGCAGACAGGAAGATTACGTTCTTAGCTGCGGGTGCGGAAGAAATAGGACGTACGATATTCTTAATATGGTCGATAGGATAAGATACACGAGTATTCTCGGTAACACTCTTATCGTTGAAATCAATCTTGCCGTCAGCATCAACGGTTACGTTCTCAAGCAGAGCATCTCTCTTGATTGCGTTGTAGATGTCGGGCTCGGAATCCTTGTCCAGGTTGATAACCTTAGCGTAGCATCCACCTTCAAAGTTGAATACGCCGTTGTCATCCCAACCGTGCTCGTCATCACCGATCAGCAGACGCTTAGGATCGGTAGACAGAGTGGTCTTACCGGTTCCGGACAGACCAAAGAAGATAGCGGTGTTCTCACCGTTCATATCGGTGTTTGCGGAGCAGTGCATGGAAGCGATGCCCTTCAGAGGCAGGTAGTAATTCATCATGGAGAACATACCCTTCTTCATCTCTCCGCCGTACCATGTATTCACAATAACCTGCTCACGGCTGGTAATATTGAAAGCTACACAAGTCTCGGAATTCAGACCAAGCTCCTTGTAATTCTCAACCTTAGCCTTAGATGCGTTGTAAACTACGAAATCAGGTTCGAAGTTCTTCAGCTCTTCCTCGGTGGGTTTGATGAACATGTTGGTTACGAAATGAGCCTGCCAAGCTACCTCAACGATGAAACGGATAGCCATGCGAGTGTCCTTGTTAGCGCCGCAGAATGCATCTACAACGAACAGTCTCTTGTTGGACAGCTCCTTCTTAGCGATATCCTTTACAGCAGCCCATGTTTCCTGAGACATACGATGGTTGTCGTTCTTGTACTCATCGGAAGTCCACCATACAGTGTTCTTGGAGTTCTCATCTTCAACGATGAACTTATCTTTGGGAGAACGTCCTGTATATATACCGGTCATAACGTTTACCGCACCGAGTTCGGTCTCCTGACCTTTCTCGTAGCCTTCCAGTTCAGGCTTCATCTCTTCTTTGAATAATTGTTCATAAGAAGGATTGTGAACGATTTCTGTGGTTCCGGTGATGCCGTACTTGCTTAAATTAATCTCTGCCATCTTACATTAACCTCTTTCCTTTATTCTTTATATGTGTCTTTATCTTCTGCCACATCGTGTGTATTATCTCAAAACCCAGTAAAAAAGTCAAGAAACCGTTAAAAATTTAATACCAATTTTATATTCTCTTTACTTCACTCCGGTTTCTGCCGCCAGCCATTCTTTTTCTTCCTCATTCAGATAAGGAGAAATCTTCTCGTAGACGGTCTTCTGATACTCGTGCAGATATTTTATCTGGGTATCGTTCAAATATTTTTCGTCAATGGCTTCTCTATCGACAGGCACCCAGGTCAGAGTCTCGAAATGCATGAACTGACCGTACTCGTTCTTCACATCGTTTTTCGCCAGCATCACGTTCTCGATACGAATGCCGTGGCTGCCCTGGATGTAGATACCGGGCTCATCGGTGATGTCCATGCCGTCTTCGAACACAGCTTCCACCATACCTCCAGTGAATCTCCAACGCATGTTCTGGGGACCTTCGTGTACGTTCAGAATGTATCCCACACCATGTCCGGTGCCGCACTGGTAATCAATATCCATATCCCAGATAGGCTGTCTTGCCAGAATATCCAGATTCCTTCCGGTACAGCCGTAGAGCCAGTGAGCGTGGGTAAGCTGCATCACTGCCGCAGCCACCATGGTATAATGCTTTTTCATCTCATCGGAGACAGGACCCAATGCGATGGTTCTGGTTACATCGGTGGTGCCGCCAAGATACTGTCCGCCGGAATCTACCAAAAGCATTCCCTCCGGCTCCAGAGTTGCACAGTTCTCCGGTGTTGCCTCGTAATGCATCATGGCTGCATTGGACTTATAGCCTGCAATCGTCGGGAAGGAAAGGTCTAAGAATTCCGGAATCTCTCTTCTCTTCTGTTCCAGATAGTCTGCGGCGGTCACTTCGGTGATCTTCTCTTTTCCTACATGAGTTTTCAGCCAGTAGATGAATTTGGTTACCGCAACGCTGTCCTTCAGGAAAATCTCCTGCATTCTCGCCTGTTCCACCGGATTCTTGATGGCTTTCAACAGTTCAGTGGGATTCTTACCCTCTATCAGCTGCTGGTTCTTCTGCAGTGTCTTATATAAAGTATAACTGCAATATCTGTTATCCACGAGGATCACATTGCCTGCAGGAAGTGATTTCAGAAAGTCTACGACAGTATCGTATTCCTTCACATCGATGTGATGTGCTGCAAGGTATTCTGACACCTGCGTATCCAGTGCTTTCTGCTGGATAAACAATGTGGCGGTATCCTCCGTAATATAAGCATAAGACATTGCCACCGGGTTGCATTCCACATCGCAGCCACGGATATTGAAGAGCCACATCAGATCGTCCAGTTTGGTCAAAAGCAGTGCATTGGCACAGTCCTTTGCCATCTTCTCTCTGGTCTGCGTGAGTTTCTCTTCCACACTCTTGCCGGCAATTTTCTCGTCCAGTACCGTTACTTTTCCGGCCGGGAAATTCGGTCTGTCCGTCCATATGCTGTCTGCAAGATCTTTCTCATAAGCGATACAGATCTGCGCCTTTGCCAGTACCTTTTCGTATTTTTTACCGTCCATGGCTGCAATGACTCTGCCGTCAAAGCCTAAGGTCTGACCCTGCTGTATGTTTTGCTCCAGAAACTCTTCGATAGTAGGAACACCTTCCTGCAACATGCGGAACAGTTCTACGCCTGTTCCTTCCAATTCTGCCTCTGCCTGAATGAAATATCTGCCGTCGGTCCACAGTCCGGCGCCGTCCTTCCATACTAACAGTGTACCGTTGGAACCGGTAAAGTTACTGAAATATTCTCTTACTTTAAAATAGTCATTTACGTATTCGGAGTTATGAAAATCCGCTGTGGGCATCATATAGAAATCAATGCCTTCCCCCTGCATCTTTGCTCTGAGAAGAGTAAGTCTGTCCTGAATTACTTTGTTTTCCATTGTTTTGTTCCTTTCAAAAAACTTAATAGCCTTCGGTAAGTTCGCCCTTACAGAGGCCTACGGCTCTGGAGGTACCGATACGGTCACAGCCAAGCTCTAAGAACATCTCGAGATCTTCCATGCTGGACACTCCGCCTGCCGCCTTGATCTTTACCTTGGGACCAATGTATTTTTTGAACAGTTCTACATCTTCTTTCGTGGCACCACCGGTTCCGAATCCTGTAGAAGTCTTAATGAAGTCCGCACCTGCATCCGTTACTGCCTTACACATGGCGATCTTCTCTTCCTCCGTCAGATAGCAGGTCTCGATGATAACCTTGAGGATGTGATCTCCACACTCTTTTTTCAGTGTTCGGATCTCTTCTTCCACCTTGTCAAACAGACCGTTCTTCACATCACTGATATTGACTACCATATCGATCTCGTTACAACCATCTTCCAGTGCCTTACGTACTTCTGCCACCTTTGCTTCTGTCACGCTGTAGCCTAACGGGAATCCCACTACGGTACAGATATTGATCTTCTCCCCGTAGGAGTCATGGATTCTCTTAATATAACAGGGAGGCACACATACACTGGCGGTATGATATTGGATTGCCTCATCACACAACTTCTGAATATCCTCCCATGTAGCGAATGCCTTCAGTTGCGTATGATCCACCTTACCGAGCATTTCTTTTGCTGTCATATTATTCTCCTTTTCTATGTATCTATTTCATTTAATGATTTTGTTACTACATACTAACCGCGATTATTATAACAAAGAACCCATTTAATATAAAGACTAAAGTTTTATTTTAACTTGAAAGTTAGTTGAATACATTGGCAAAATCCA
>ULMY01000368.1_pt1 | contig 13191 bp, 9 predicted proteins | sample 1951781 | NCBI WGS metagenome assembly ULMY01 (sample SAMEA4835563, study PRJEB28245) | human gut metagenome | biome: gut microbiome; material: fecal sample | place: Denmark | collected 2008
CACCGCTAAACACGACAGGCCGTTTCTTCACCTGCGAGGTCAGCTTCGTCAGCTCCAGATAGCGTTTCTCAATGTCAGCAAAGATGCGGTTTGCCTTCTCTTCTTTCCCAATCAGCAGTCCGACGAACTTAATCCATTCCGCCTGTCCCAAAGGAGTCATCTCCTTATATCCCAAGTGCGGAATAAGGGGGATGCCTACCTCTGTCAGCGCATCATATCCTCCACGCTTGAAAGGTGAAATCAAGATAATGTCGGGGTTGATACCCATGATAATCTCGTTGTCAAAATTGCCCTCTATACCAATCTTGTGTGTCTTCCCTTCATCCAGTCTTTTCTGCATGTCGGTGTTGAAAAGATGGCGGGTACTCGTAATGCCGACCACGGCATCCAGCTCGCCCAATTTGATAAAGTTGGAAAGTTGCAGGGAAGTCATGCAGATGGTGCTCTTGACAGGCGTCTCAATGACGGTATAACCTTGCGGTGCATCAGTTATTTTCAGCCCTTTCGGCTTCAGTACAAAGTGATAGGACTCTCCGCCTTCTTCCTTTTGCGGGTCCCTGATGTCCAGCAGACAATAGCCCTTCTCGGTGTAAGTCACTTGAAATCCTTTTGCGTATTTCGGAACAATACAGGCATTCGTATCGGCGGCGGTGAAGGTGCTGTTTACATTCGCTTTATCATCTGCATTCGAACTCTTTTTTCCTGTACAGCCAAACAAGAAGGGTATGCACAGACATACCCACCCAATTATATGCTTCATGGTCTATTTTTTGTGTGTTATTACTTTTTGCCATACCAACCGGTTGGGGAGTATGTAAAAAGTGTTTAATCTATTCCGTTTCAAACGAGAAACCGTATTGCAAAGTTAAAGGATATAATTAAAAACAAACGCTCTATAATTACTTTTTGTCATACTATAACAATCTATAGTATTGTCCGTTTTCGGGAAATGAGAAGATGACATTATCTTTGCGTGAGATTATTGTTTACGAATTTAATGTAATTATGAAAGTAAAATCGATTCTTGTTTCCTGCTATATCGCCCTGTGTGGCTTATTTTCGCCCATTTATGCCCATGCGGAAGGAAATTTTGTGCACGAAGATGTGATGCAGAATCTTCAGGAAGGCGATAAAATCGCGCTGCTGATGGTCCATTTCGGTACCACACACGATGATACCCGTGCCCTCACCATCGACGCCATCAACCGGAAAGCCAAGGCAGAATTTCCCCAGCTGGAGTTCCGCGAAGCCTATACCTCGCGTATCATCATGCGCCGGCTGGCCAAGCGCGGCGTGCGCAAGCTGAATCCGGTGGAAGCACTAGCCCAACTCAAAGCCGAAGGCTACACCCACGTGATTATCCAGTCGACCAACATCATTGACGGCATCGAGATGGAGTCACTCCGTAAGGATATAGACCAGATGCGCCCTTTGTTCAAGGAAATCCGTCTGGGCATGCCGTTGCTCTACACACCCGAAGATTATAAGCAGGTGATAGACTGTCTGGCAGAGAAGAGTCGGGAGAAAACCTTTACCATACTGGTGGGACATGGCACCTATACCCCTGCCACTGCCCAGTATGCCATGCTGGATTACATGCTGCAAGCCGAAGGACACTCCGATTTCGCCGTCGGTACGGTAGAAGGCTATCCTACTTTCGACAATGCCGTCGACAGATTGCAGGCGCAAAAGAAAATTAAGCAAGTGCAGCTGGTACCCTTTATGTTTGTAGCCGGCGACCATGCCAAAAACGACATCGCAGTCGACATGAAAGAGGCCTTGGAAGAGAAAGGATACAAAGTCACCCCTTTGATGGAAGGATTGGGCGAGCAACCCGCCATCCAGCAGATTTACATCGACCATATCCGCTTTATCCTCAAGCACAGACAGATTGACATCGTAAAGAAAAAGAAAGACTTGGAAAATAAAGACTGAAAGCTTATGTCGTTAGTCAAACCTCAATTCTTGATTGGAGCTGCCGCCTCCGGAAGTGGCAAGACCACCTTTACAATGGGACTGCTGAGGGCACTCAAAAGAAAAGGCATGCACGTGCAACCCTTCAAGTGCGGACCCGACTACATTGACGGAAAGTTTCATGCCATTGCTGCAGGCAGGGAATCTGTCAACCTGGACACCTGGATGGCTTCGGAGACTCATGTGCGTGACGTGTATGCACGGTATGCCCAAGATGCTTCTGCTTGTGTGGTGGAAGGCGTGATGGGCCTGTTCGACGGATACGACCGGATGAAAGGAAGCAGTGCCGAGATTGCCTCCCTGTTGAATCTGCCCGTCGTAGTCGTCCTCAATGCACGCTCTTCAGCCTATACCGTCGCCGCAATCCTGTATGGGTTGAAGCATTTCTCTCCCAAGGTGGAGGTGGCAGGAGTCATCTTCAACCAGGTAGGCTCCCCTTCGCACTATTCGTACCTGAAAGACGCCTGTGCCGATGTGGGCGTGGTCGACTTAGGTTATCTGCCCAAGATGCCGGATATAGAAGTTCCCTCCCGTCATTTGGGACTGACCATCGGCAAGGAATCAGAAATCGATGCCTTATCCGACAGAGTCGCAGACGGGATTGAGCAGTATGTGAATGTGGAACGTCTGTTAGAGATTGCCACACGTCCGTTGGATATGCACGATGCCCATCCGGTTTCACCGATTATCACCTCCGACGGACTTCACCGGCCCCGCATCGCCGTGGCTCAGGATGCTGCATTCAATTTCCTCTACAAGGAAAATCTGGATGTTCTTTCCTGCAAGGCAGATGTGGTGACCTTCAGTCCGCTGTCAGGCGACGAACTGCCCCAGGCCGATTACGTGTATCTGCCGGGCGGCTATCCGGAGTTTTTTACCGAAGCACTGAGCCGTAATGAAAGGTTAGGGGCGCAGTTGAGGGACTTCGCTGAACACGGCGGGCGACTTTTTGCTGAATGCGGAGGAATGATGTATCTGTGCCGGAAACTGATTTCGCGAGAAGGCGACTCCTATCCGATGGCAGGCGTGTTGCCTTTGGAATGTACGCTGGAAAAAATGCGACTGCATTTAGGATACCGCACGGCACAGTATCGCGGAATGCAACTCAAAGGACATGAATTTCATTATTCGTCGGTGATACAGCCCGATTTGCTGCCCTCCGAAGTGAGCCAGTACAACGTGAAAGGGGCACTTGTGGATACCCCCTTGTACCGTTATAAAAACGTAATTGCCGGATACACACACTGGTACTGGGGAGAAAATGACTTTTTGAAATTGTGGGACTAAAATACACATCGAATTATGCGAAAAATATATACCCGGACCGGAGACGAGGGTACGACCGGTATTCATGGAGGTACACGCGTGCCCAAGGATGACATTCGCATCGAAGCAAATGGTTGTCTGGACGAACTGAACGCCTTGCTGGGCATCATCCGGAGCCTGTTGCCGGAAACAGACGAGTGGCAGCACAAGCTTTATTTCATACAGCGCAACCTGATGGTCGTGATGAGTCACGTGGCCACCCCCTCTGCCCTCAGGGCACAGAATCCGAACGAGCTTCCGCAAGATTTGGACAAGTTTTGTGAGGAGTGGATGGATGAGATGATGTCGCAGCTTGAGGACAACGGCTACTTCATTCTACCGGGAGGCACCCTACTGTCTGCCCAGTTGCAGTACGCCCGGGCCGTGGCACGCCGGGCCGAACGACGGCTGTGGACGCTCCACCGCAAGGACACTGTGTCGCAGGAGATTCTCCGGTTTGTGAACCGCCTGTCGGACTTGCTTTTCGTGATGGCCCGCTTTGAGATGCAGCGGCAGCAATGGCCGGAAGAAAAGTGGCAAAGTTTTGCTTACAAACGGAAGGTTAGGAGAGAGGTGTAGTATTTTATGGAAAACGCTTCTTGGTAATTTCCGGAGCGCTTATACGAAAATACCTCGACACGTAGCTGTCAACATCTCGACACGTACGTGACGAGACATCCGCACGAACGTGTCAAGACCTCGTCACGTACGTGTCGAGGTAAATTTAACTCTATTTTCACATAAATGTACGAGGGCGCTTGATTATAGTTGATAGTTTGCTTTACATTTTTGCTGGGGTGTTATTGAAAAAGTTCGTGGGGGCTGAGTATCTCCTTTTTCTAAGGAGAGTGTAAACAGTGGAGTTGTTTTTTATTGTAATGAGGAGGGAAAGGAGAAAACTTTACTTGCCGATGCAACATATAGATGTGATTGATAATCAAAAACTTATGTTTTAAACGGTAGAAAAGTATTTTTGAGACCATAATGGGTTGTTTTTGAACCTGAATTTACTGTTCCTACGTTTATTCTTCTACATAAAATTAGAACCGTTGAAAATCTAGATTTTCCAACTGAAGTCCACTAGTTTTCTATCTATTTACAAAGGTACAAATAATACGTGAGTTTTTCGCCTAGTATGTCAACTAAATACAAGAGAGTTTCGCAAATATCGTTTTACTAAACTAATTCTTTTCCCTTTATTTGACTTTACTTTAATAAATGTATATATGAAATACAGACATAAAGTAAAGTTTATTTGGACAACTTGTATGCTTGTCTTAAAAACAAATTTGAAAAGATGAAGAGAAATTTAAGATTCTTGGGTTATAGTATAAATGAAATATAATGCATCATTAATTGTTACAGAACAGTACAACTCACAATATATAGAACGTTAGGTAAATTAAAACATGATATTCAAGAGTAATACATATTACATAGTTAGTATTTAAATAATTAGAATTTAAACAATACTAAATGGAATAAGGCGGAAACATATGCATTTAATAAATGTGGCATAAAATTATAGCTATTCAGTATATATAGAGGGGAAAATATACATAGCTATTTCATGCCTTTTATTGTGAGTATAATTTTATTTTGAGAATAATAATGTTTATTTTTGAGATATTTCCTCAAAAATAAACATTATATAAATTATATTCTTATCTTTGCAGTAGAACTTACTAGTTACAATCATATATATAGAAATATTAAAAAGACAAATACATGTTGCTTGAATTTACAGTTGAGAATTATAGATCGTTCTATAATAAAAAAACTTTAGTATTAGAAGCGGACAGGGCTTTAAAGGAATACTCTGATACCAATCTATTTAATTTCAACAAATATACTCTACTCCGTTCACTTGCTTTGTATGGAGCCAATTCTAGTGGAAAATCCAATTTAGTCAGCGCTATGCATGCTATGGCAAGATGTGTATTGTTGTCTGTAAAATTAAATGATAATGAAGAACTAGAATATGATCCTTTTCTTCTTTTGAAAGACAACAATTCTCCAACTATGTTTGAGGTGGTATTTCTTAAAGGGGAATATTGTTATAGATATGGGTTTAGACATAATCAGGAGCGTATTATTGATGAATGGTTATTCCGTAAAACAACCCCACGTTCGAAAGAACTAATGATGTATGTTAGGAATGAAGAAGGGATTTATGTTGAGGAAAATAATTTTCCGGAAGGAGCTGGTTATGAGGAAAAAACGAATGATAATCGATTGTTTTTGTCGTTATGCCAACAATTGGGAGGAGAAATATCACGCCAGGTTATATCGTGGTTTCAATCAGATTTTAATGTAATTTCTGGATTAAACAATCAGCAATATAGGGCTTATTCAAAACTGTTCTTTCATAAAAAAGAAATTTTAAGTACTGATGCTCTTGAATTCTTTAAAAAGCTAAGACTTGGTTTCAATAATATTTTAACCCATGAGGAAGACCCCAATATACCTCAGGATTTGCCATCTGAATTGAAGGCTCTACTTCAAAGAGAAGCACAGGGGAAGAAAAGCATAGAATTGGATTCAGTACATAGTGTATATTCTGCTTCAGGCAAGGTTGTTGGTTCTATAAATTTTTCATTTGAAGACCGTGAATCATCTGGTACGAACAAATTATTTGATTTGTCTGGACCAATATTTGAAACGCTTTATTCAGGAGCGGTTCTTGTTGTGGACGAATTAGATGCAAAGATGCATCCTCTTATTTCGCAATATATTATTGAACTGTTTAATAGTCCAGTGACAAATCCTAAGAATGCACAGTTGATATTTACTACACATGATACTCATTTGCTTTCTCAAAAGATTCTTAGACGTGACCAAATCTGGTTTACTGAAAAGGATTCAAAAGAACAGACCGATTTGTATAGTCTGATGGATATTGTACTGCCAGACGGAACAAAGCCACGTAATGATGCCAACTATGAGAAAAATTATATAGCAGGACGTTATGGAGCTATTCCTTATATTCTTAACGACTAAAAATTAGGGACTATGGCAGCAAAGAAAATCAAGATAGACAATGCTTCTTTAAAATTTAGGAAGCAATCACAAAAGAGAGAGCAAAAGGTTATTCGTTGCTCGGTGTTAATTGTTTGTGAAGGAACTAAAACAGAACCCCATTACTTTGAGGCATTTGCTAAAAAGCAACAAGGGGTTATAGTATATGATATTGAGGTTAAAGGACTTGGACGTGGAACAAAGGATGTTGTAGAAAAGGCAATAGATCTTAAAAATAAAAACAAATATGACCGTGTTTGGGCTGTTTTTGATAAAGATGAATTTCCTGCTAAAGACTTCAATGATGCTATTGCAATAGGACAGAATAATGGAATAGGAGTGGCTTGGAGTAATGAGGCTTTTGAATTATGGTATTTGTATCATTTTCAGAATGTGACAACAGGAGTGCCTCGAAAAGATTATGAAGAAAAAATTTCAGCAGCTGTAAATGCTTCTCCCAAATATAAATCCAAAAAGAAGTATAAATATACTAAGAAGGATCCCAATAATTATGAGATAATGACAACATATGGTTCGATGGACTCTGCATTACGATTTGCAGAAGCAAAGCATTTGTTATACACGGATACACGATATGCAATCCAGAATCCTTGTACAACAGTTTATCGACTTGTGAAACAATTATTGGGGAAGGATGAAGAATTGAATGCGGAACTAGTAATGGAAATAGAAGGCATATAATTATTAATATTCACCAATGGATTTTGTTATTAATTGTGATAAGTTTATGATTTATAATTGATTAAATATGAAACTTAATTTGCATATAAAATTCTGTTTTTATTTACTTTCTATGGTGTTGTTTTTCTTGATTATCGCCATACTTGGTACTGATATTCCTATTTGTTTTGAGGAAAATGCTACTTTCATAGGATTTTCAGCATGTTTAACAAATATTGGTATTATAATCCCTATTATTTGTGCATTGGCTTTAATATATGCTATATGCTTTATGCATTATCTTAAGCATAGAATTAAAGGATCAAAACTTGGTCCAATAACCATTATGAAGATAGAAAATGCAAATAATGATATTCTTGCATTTGTTGGAACCTATTTTATTCCTCTTGTTAGTTTTAGTTTGGCAAATAATTGGAGGCATATAATTGTTCTTTGTTTATTATTTATAGTTATAGGAATAATTTATGTGCGAGCGGACATATATTATACAAATCCGACTTTACTTTTATTGGGATATAGAGTATATAAAGTTACAGGAGAGCTAAATAAAGAAGAAATAGAAAGAGTTGTTATAACGTATGGCGAATTGAAAAATGGTGATATAATATGTTATATACCAATAGATGATAATACGTATTATGTAAAAAAAATAGAGTAAAATGAATATAGAAGAGTTAAAAAATAAATTGATGTTCATCATAGATAATGATATCCAGAAGAATATTAATATATATGTTACTTCGCCAGCAGGACTACAATTGTTCAATATGGTAACAGATGATTTGAATGAGTTAAAGCAAATATACGTGGATCTTCTAAGATCTCTCATATTAGATAGAGATGATTTGTCTATAAGAGATTATTCTACAACTTCAGACCGAGAAAATACGATATATTTATATGATCTAGCACCAGAACAAAGAACTCAGGAAATGGTTAATATGGCAAATGCGGGTACGAACCATAATCCTCCTTTATTCACTGTAGATAATGCATCTTTAGAAAAAATAAATGGATTCTATGTCGTTATTAATGATGGAGAACATAGAGCTGTTTTCTATAAACAAATACTTCCTATTGACAAAACATATTGTAGGTCATCATTCTTTTTGGGAATAAAAAAGGATAATTCTATGTTTGAACGTAAGAGGGATAGTTTATTACGAGTTGTACCTGGTATACAAATGTTATATATAGATGATGCTATAATTCTTATAGAAATAAACAAATTAGAGTCTTCGTTAGGATTAGACGAGATATTAAAGAAAGAAGCACAGACTACTTTTAGAAGTATAGAAAATAAGAATATAGTCCTTGATATTACTAAATTGAAAGAAGCTTGCGACAAACCTTCTATGCTTAAAAAGCTACGTCATGCATTAACAGAAAGTAAAGTAAAGGATTTAACCAACGAGATTATTATACGATTTGCAAGTGAACAAGAAAAGTTGAAATTCAAATTTAATGAAGAAAAAACAAAGTTTAATCTTGATAGTAAAGCCGCGGCTAAACGTTTCATTAAGTTATTAGATGATGACTATCTTTTTTCTAAACTTACATCAACAGACTATGATTCAGAACAGAAAGGAGTACTTGCAGAAGTGACGGAGTAATTTTAAAATAGATATTAGATAATCTCACCTATATAAGCTTTATCTCCCAAAAGGTTTTATCATTCTCTTTTCCCATTATTTTTATTTTCGGATATGAGAATAAAAAATAATGGGAGATAAATACAAGGGCTAAAAAATATAATATTGATAAAAGTATCATAGTTATGTTATATAAAATATGGGGGATATTGAAAGGAGAGTCAAAGTATGGTTAGGGTAATGTATTACCTTAATTTTATTGGTGACTTTAGAATATATCTTAGGGATTTTATTATCAACAACCAATAATATAAAAATTGTAATTAATGATATCAACCAATAGCAAGAAGTTGGACGAACTCTGTTATGATTTTGAATATCAAGTAACAGATAAGGACGAGTTGGCAGATAAAATTTGTCAGCTCATTCTTGGTAATTGTGGTCATGTATCGAAAGTTATTAAAGGATTAACGTCAACTCCTAGAGAAACAGACAAGAAGACTATTGAAGCTTTAATTCAGCAGTTAGAAAAGAGAGATAATTCAGATGTCGATAGGTACAAGGTTGATGGATGGCTATTCCAAATGATATCCTGGCTTCAATTGGCTTATCAATATAAAGAAAGTGCGTTTTTCTTTCAACAAGCACCTCATCCCCAGCCTTCCATGCACGGAATAGATGGTTTTGCTGTAAAACTTACGTCCTGCAATACTATAGAGCGAATTGTAATAACAGAAGATAAGTGTACAGAAGATGCCAAGGCAACAATTATGAATAAAGTATGGCCAGAATTTCGTGGAATGGAGAAAGGAGAGAAGAATAATGCAATCTTTCAACTAACGGAGGCATTGATTGGATATCAATTAGGGGAACAATTCGAGAGTATTCAAAATGATATTGTGAAAGAGAAATATCGACAATATCGAGTTGGAATAACACGTCAAGTAACTCATAATTCTGATGACGGACGAAAGAAACTGTTTAGAGGTTATGATAAAATAATTTCTGGTAATGATATTTTCAGAAGAACAGCAGCGACTATTTGTTTAGACGACAAAGAGCGTGAGTGGATGAGTGATTTACAACAAAGAGTTTTGAATAAATTAAAATCATATATATAGTACGATGTATAATACTGTAACAGAAGAATTAATAAGAAGGATTCCCCATGTGGAAGGCTTTACGGAAAATTTACTTCCTGTAACTCTAACCACTGTCTATGCCCAAATAATTAGTTTGAGCGCAAAATATAAAGATGGTGAGATTCCTTTTGATTTGGAAATACTTGAAGATGATAGAAGAAAACTAAATATACTGTCTAATACTTTAGAATTGTATCTTTTTGCAAATCCATATAGTGATAAAAAAAAATCAATTGCTTATGTTGCTGCAACAGCTCGAAAGTTATTGTTTAAAATAAGAGGAGTACAAGAAAATGAGATTTTGGATTTGAATTATGTCCCATCAGATCTTTATGCATCACTTTTGTATATAATAAGTGGTAATTTTGCTGATGCACAAGAAATCGCAGAAAGTTTTAGTATATATAAAGATACGGATAAGTATATTAAAAATTTATATAAATCCGTCAAACTTTTGGTGAATGGAAATTTAACTAAATTACGTGATTTGCCAATCAATGAACCAAGAGAAGATCATGATTTACATCAATATTTGCAACAGCTGTTTTGGAAAGAATTAGTGGTGGGTATAAAGCAATTTTCAAATTCATTGTTAGGACAAGAAGAGTATTCAATTGATTCCTTTTTGAGAGTAAAAGAATTATCAGTTTATGAAGATGAATCGCTCTCTCTTAGGGATGTATATGTCGCTCCATATATTCTTTCTATTTTGTTTATATTATCGTGTGAAGAGATGTGGAGTCATGCTGTGATTAATATATCAACTCCGGTAGGGGTGGAAGAGAATAGTTGGAAAAGTGCATTGAAAAAGCAAGCAGAAGTAAGACCTTTTTTATGGGAAAACCATTTGGAAGCAATAGATAATGGCATATTAAATGTAGGCATATCCTCTGTGATAACTTATCCAACAGGTGCTGGCAAGACAACCTTATCTGAATTAAAAATAGCCTCTTGTTTACTGGCTAATAAGCGTGTAATATATCTTGTTCCTACTCATGCCCTGGAAAATCAAGTAAACAACAGTTTGGCTAAGTTGACCGACAGAATGAATATTTCAATTTTAAATAGGGATGGTGAATTCTCCTGGTTCGAAGAAGATGAAGAAGATAATACCATAATGGTAATGACGCCAGAGCGTTGTTTGGCATTGTTGCGTCTAGATCCAGAGAAATTGCATAATGTTGGTTTAGTTGTCTTTGACGAGTTTCATTTGGTCCATGGTAATTTTAATGATAAACGTGCGAATGATGCAATGACACTTGTTGTGGAATTGTTCGACATTTTACCAGAAGCCGACTATTTTTTTCGTTTCTGCGATGGTGCGTAATGGGAAGGACATAGCTGGTTGGATTAAATCAGTGACTGGTCACGAGTGTATTTTACTTGATAGCCCGTGGAAACCGACTTGTCAGTTGCAAGGATGTATGGTTTATGATGAAAAAGAAATTAATAAATTGAAAGCAATCATTGCTAGATTCCAAAGCAGTAAAAAACATATAAGACCGACAACATCTTTAAATAATATGTTGAAAGCAACACCTTATTGTATATTTAGTTTGAAATCAGCATGGGACGATATCAAAAGGTCAAATTATTGTTTGGTAGAGCTAACAGGTAAACCTGTTAACCTTAGAGCAAATAATGAATGGATACTTTCCTCAAATTACAACTCTGTAGCAGCTGAAGTGGCAAGCAGATATGCTGCAATTCATTATAAGACAATAATTTTTGCAACTAAACCTATGGATGCCAATGCAATACGAAACAATATAAATAAACTTCTCAAATGGAATAATATTGGTTGGATAGAGCTTAATGAAAAAGAAAAATTCAATGCTGTTGCACTAGAGTTAGGTGGAGAGAAATATTCGTATCTTTTCGAATCAGAATCAGCAACTGTACATCATGGTAATTTATTGCCAGAAGAGCGTATTATTTCGGAACATTACTTTAGAAGTAAGGATGGGGTGAATGTATTAGTAGCTACACCGACTTTAGCTCAGGGAATCAATTTGCCGGCAGATATAGTACTCATTGCTGGTGATAAAAGATTTGTTGATAATAGTTGGGAACAAATTAAAGCTCATGAGATACTAAATGCAGCAGGAAGAGCTGGGAGAGCTGGATTTCGTTCGCATGGAACAGCAATTTTAATACCTTCAATTATAGCAACGTATGGAGATCGGGTGACAAAAGGTAATTGGATGACGGTTCGTGATGAAATTTTTTCTAAAGGGGATCGCTGTTTAGATATAAAGGACCCAATTTCTGATTTCTTTAGTACAGAAATTTATACGGACAATGATTTGATACTGAAACATTTTAAGGTGAATGTATCTGATATGAAACGTAAATATGGCAAGACATTTTATGCTTATCAAATGGGATTGAAAGGTAGGACAACAGAATTTAACACCCATTTAGATGCTTTGGTAACAGAAAATTTGTTAGACGAAAATATTGAACAATCCGAATGGCTATCTGTATTATCTGCAAAGACTAGTGTTGATCCGGATTTATTAATAGCATTCTACGAGTCTATCAATTTAGATTTTATAACAGGCTTAGATGACCATATTGTTATATATATGCTAGTTCATTTAAAAACAGTTATGAAAGAAAAACTGGATTTGATGGATAAATTCTTTTCTAGTATGAATAATTCCGAAAATGCTAAAAAGTTTGTACTACCTAAAGAAACTAATCTTTGGACAGAAAGTGGTGTTGAAAAATTTTTTACACTTGTTGAGATGTATGTAAAAGGTAAATCTTTGTTAGAGCTTGAACAAGCTATGGAATGTAAACAAGACAAAAAGCTTTTGCATGCCAGACAGTTTGTACTGAAAATTATTCCTGATGTTAGTTATACTTGTGGCGCTTTTATCCAGGTGCTTATAGAAAAAAATGGTCCGTTAGAAGATATTCCTAAAGATATGAAAGTCTTCGCCTCTTGTATAAAAGAAGGAGTACTAACATATGAAATGCTTAAAGAAAAATACAACAATAAATATATGAGAGTTGAATGTCATCATAGATACAAGAAGATTTAGTACAAAACCGAGATTTGTAATAAAGTATGAATCTCGGTTTCTTTTGATAGATTAATATTAGATATTATACATTCATATCATAGATGTTTTTTGAGAAATTAATATATAACTACTGATATTTTATAACATGCCCAGAACCTAAAAGAGTGTATTCTTGCAGATTACATTTTTTAGTCCTTTTAATTTAGATAATTTTTTATTCCCCATTATCAAACAAATTGCTGATGTCACTGTCGAGATTGTAAGGTAATTTTTGACGAATTTTTTCAATAAGCTAGTTCTACCATTTCTATATTTTCAATTTTTGAATAGTATCATCGTTGAACCGTATTTCACTAAAATAAATTGAACAATATTAGCTTGTCACATTGAATATTGATATATTTGCATTAAACTACAAATTATTTC
>ULMY01035027.1_pt1 | contig 13039 bp, 12 predicted proteins | sample 1951781 | NCBI WGS metagenome assembly ULMY01 (sample SAMEA4835563, study PRJEB28245) | human gut metagenome | biome: gut microbiome; material: fecal sample | place: Denmark | collected 2008
GAGCCTTTTTTCTTTTATCAAATGATTTTAATTATTATGGTGCGGCAGTTTCTTTCTCGATTATTCGTTTTTATTTTTCATTGATATCAGATATATAATATAATGTATGAACTGGAGATTACAAAAGACCTTATTCGTGTACCTGCATTCTATGGTATTATTAAGGGCTGGGATAAGGATCAGCTTCTTGAGGAGTATGAGCGTTTTGGAATCACGATAACATTAGTGAATGAGACACTTCGTGAAGGCTCGGAGTAAGTAGATATTATGAGACACTTATTGTTAAATGGCATTCTAGAATACATATATGTAACAGAGGGGAATACTTTTGAGGTGCTGCAATATATGAGGGTCAATGTTTTGATTGATTATATCAAGGTTCTGATGAAGTCAGAAAGGTGACCTATATATGTAGTTCAGCGGAGGCTATTATTGCCAGCACAGATATCATGCTTGCAAGGGATTTCGACATTTGAAACAGGAATGATTGATTTTATTGCTTTGAATTTATTCGATGACATGATAATTCGACATTATGAGTCAGAGCATTTAGAACACTGTATAAAAAATACTAAAGAAAATATAATCAATTGATACTCAATAATTTTGTCGGTGTCTAATGAGGAAGTTCTCGGAATTGAAAATGGGGAGATGCTTAGACATCAGCCAGTCGAAATGCTACCAAATGATCGTTTTAACCTCTGAGCTATTACGTGGCCAACGGTATTTTCCGTGTACTGTATCATGACGTTTATACAGGAAAACATAGCCATCCCGTTCGCGAAGAATCGCTTTTATCCGGTCACATCGTTTGCCAAAGAAAAGGTAGATGGCACGATTGTCAGGTTCAGATTTTAATTGGTTCAGGATGATCGTGCACAAACCATCCATTAATTTTCTCGTATCAGTATACCTGGTCACAATATAGATGTCCGTTGCAGGAGAAATGTCTCCAAGCACGGCCTACACCTCCGATACAACGCAAAACGTTTTAAATCAGTTGCTCATCTGTATCATAAAAATCGAAGTATAACATCACCTATCAGAAGTTATGCAATAACAGTCGGTGTTCCGTGGATAATAGACAATCTAATATTTTGCTTTATTAGCGTGCTCTTTATCGATGTGGAATCCATGCATTAAACCACCGTGCAGTGTTGCTCTATCTGACCGGTATATACACATAGAAGTATAAACATAAGCCATTTATATATAACATATAACAACCTTATAATCTAATAGGCCATGATAATCCTTTCTTACTCAACAGTTCTTCTATAGACTCCCAAATATACCATCCCTTCCATGTACACAGACCTTCTCTAGTAATTGATTCTCCAGCTTCTATCATCCACTTTAATAAGTAGCTATAACATTGAAATGACTCTTCTTCAATAGCAAACGCAAGCGGGGAACTTTTATCCTCATCATACAAACCATTACCCTGATTTGGAACTTGATAACACTCTTCCCTTATTCTTGCATAGTTTATTCCATATTTATGTAGTTCATCTATTACTTCAATTTTGTTATATTGACATGCATATCTAACTAATTCTGCGTAAAATTCATACCTTCTATAAGCGATTTCAGACTTTCCCTCCTCAAAATAACATATTGTATATTTTAATAATATCATATTTCCACTCTTACATAATTCAAGCGCCAACATCCCTTCCGGCAACTCAGGGTCAAGACCATGCCACTCTAAATCGTTAATTTGTTCCAGAAGACTATAACAGTCTTCCTTAATATGTATATTGTTTATAATTCCTGGTATATCATTTATTGATAAATGGTCAATCATACTAATTGTTCCCCCTTTTTTACATATAGGAATTATTACCCGACAATTTATTTTTACTCATAACACCTACCATTATATCTTAATTGTACAGCCGCAAAACTCTAAATACAATATAATCATTGAGTCACACTATCATAAAGTAAATCGAACCTAGGATCCACCGTTTGTCCAGACTTATTTACAATTGTGTTTGTCTTAGTAATTATCACATCGGTATAGCTATTCTTTGTTCCTTGGAATTTCGACAAGGCAATATTAAAATCAGAATAAATATCTTCTACTTCCTCCTTAGCTATAATAAAGTCCTTATTTTTCTTCTGAATAACAGCGATTTTACAAAGTGCAGAAAGATAATAAATATAGCCTTCGTTAACACTACTTTGTGTTTGAGTAGCGTCACTAATACCTCTACTTATTGCTTCCGCAGCTTCTTCATAAAAACCTCGTTCAAACATAATATCAGCATAACGAAGAGCGCATTTAGGAGCAACCTTAACGTTATCAAGAGCCTTTTTCAAAATATCTGTTTCCTTTTCCGGATCCAGAATATGATAGACTGAAGCTTCAACTCTATATGATTCTTCGCTATAAGGAAATCTATTTCTAAAGTCAGATGCCACCTCTATCATTTCTTTTTCTTTTGCATCAATTTCTTTATCTGAATCGCTCCGGTCAATCAAAAACTGTAAGTAATCGACCAAAAATGCAAAACCTCTCCATGTCCATCTTCTTTTCGGAATTTTAATTAATGTCTTATATACCTTTTTACACTCTTCTATTTTGTTACAATTCACTCCATACTGCAAGTAATCTGCAAGCAAATCAACGTTCTTTGGAAAAAGCTTCAATCCGCAATCAACAACTTTACATGCCAATATATATTCATCTTTTCTTGCTAACTCCACAGCAAAATTATGAAAATCATCCGCATCGCCTGACTGCTGATCCTGAGCCAAAAATTGATCTATCAAATCATATAAATCCTCTCTTGCAGCATCATCATCCATACTGTATATATATTCGAGAAAAACCTGTGCTTTTGTATTTACATTACTTACAGGCATAAACATATCATTTCTTTTCGACTGTACAGACTCTTCAGAAATGTTATCCGCACTCTGTTCAATAATAATCTCTCTCTCACTATTCGTACTCATTGGCTATCTCCTTTCTTATCTGTATCAGCTTTCTCCGTATTCTTTTGCTCTTGCGCTTCTTTTTCTCTCTTTTCCTCTGCCTCAAGTTCTGCAATTTTTTTATCAATGGCCTTTATGGTTGCATCGATATCAAAAGGCTCCCCCTGGAGATTACCTGAAATAGTGGATTGTGATTTTTCAAACGGATTACTTGGCAATTGTGGGATGTATTTTTTCTTAATGTCCTCTCTTAACTCAAATGTTAAGTGATTTCTTTCCATTCGTTCCCTTTTCTCATGTTCAAGTAAGATATAACTTCGATCACCAAAACGATCTATATCCAACATAGATACTTTGCATGGTTTCAAACGTCCCGCAAGAACAATAGACTCTCTCCTTTCCTTGCTTAAATGCTGTAAATCATAAACGCTTATGTTTGGCATATGGTTTTTTTGAGTTCCACACAATTCCGACAGTTCCCTAAGCAATCCCAATTCTCTACTTGTAAAATAAATCCAATTGGTACAGTTAGATATGATAGTTTCAGCTTCGTCCGCATACCTTTGCTTTAATGATGACTGACTTTGAACAACAAGCAAAAATCTAATATCTCTGCTTCTCGCAGCGCTTATCATAGATGGCATATCAGCGATTTTGGGCAGAGAAGAAAACTCATCTAAGATGTAGTTTATTCGGTTTTCGACCTTGTTTTCTTCTGTTTGTGTAGCCAAGAAAATCAGATACTCATAACTTTCCTTAACAAACATTGATACAAGACGATGATAACTTGTTTTTTCATCGGGTGTTATCAGGAACACAGCCGTTTTCTTTTGTCCAATATCAGCAATGTCAAAGTCGTTATTTGCTAACATTTCAAGTAATGTTGGTTGAATGGTAAAGGAACGCATCTTTTGGTCAAACACACTTAATATACTATTCATTGTGTCTTTAGGTGCATAAACACTTCCTGACAAGCTAGCCGCAACAAGTTCATCCTCTGAGGCATATTTCCACAGGATCGTATTCTGAGCCTGTTGTTTGCTTGAGAACAAAGTTCTTCTAAGTGTAAGTAAATTTCCAATATTTACTGCATTGATTGGTGCAGAGTGATCTTTACAATACCTAAACAACAGTTGTATTAAACCATACAGCAAATCTGATGCTGAAAAATCCCAAAATGGATCATCTGTAGATCTATCACTTACCATTAGATTATTGGCTATGTCATTAACAAATTCCGCTGACTTATCTAGATCTCCATTTATATAAAACTGATAAGGAATATATAGAGGATTCCATGAATTACCTAGACTTGGATCCCTAAAATTTATTTCAACAATATTATATCCTTGTTTTTTTAGGTCTCCTGCATGTCTTGTAAACAACTCTCCCTTAGGATCATTGATAATCATAGATTCTCCTGCATACCCTAAAACTTTTATACCAGGAGATACAATTGTTCGTGTTTTTAAAGATCCTGTTGAACCATACACCAAACTGTGTGTATCGCTCGAGTCTATATATAGTCTTCTGGATTCAAAATCAAACATCAAAGGAATCCCACCTAAATACCCTGTTGACCTTTTTTCTGAAAATGAGCGAGTGTTCAGATCAAAATAGGGATATTCCTTCCTTATTTTATCAACACTTTCAAACCCGGGAATATTTGCCATTTTTCTATCCTCCTAAATCGTCCCCATATCATAATTAGACATAACCTTATGTTCTGCAATTGAATTGGTAATGTCTGTCTCAGAGTCATATTCTCTCCTAATAACTTTAAGATCCATTTGTGTCTTCATGATTCTGAAGCGTATCTGTTCTTTTTCAGTTGTACATGCAGAACGATTCAATTCTTCAAACTCTTTTTTTAATTGCGCTTCCAGAAAACAAAAAATAATGTAAACCTCAACAGAAGTATCAAGAAAATCTAACTTAAATGATGTCAATTCCTGGTCATGCGAATCTTGCGTTAGCAAATCTCTCTCTAATACGACTCTATAATATGCCACCATCTCTGTAATCATATCCTTCAGACGATACGCACAATCAATCCAGTTCCTACTAACTTCCTCCGAATCCTCGTCATCTGAGTGTATTCTAATTAAATCCTCTGCTGAATGAAAACATTTGGCTATTGATCGCTTAATTCGACTTATTGATTCCCATATGCCATATTCATTCTTTGCAAACTTTAACGAATCAAATGCCCCGCTCAATTCTGACTTCTTTGCTTCAGCATCATCATTACTTTTTGAAATTCTCGGAATAGAAATGTACAATTCCTTGGATGTTGGAGATGCAGTTTTCTGTGATTCTTCGGATGCCTTTGGCACATTTCCAAATAATTTATATAGATATTCTTTTATCCTTTCATCAACGCTTGTGCTCTCCTCTATAGGAATTTTTTTTTCGTCCTTGATATTTAGGCTTAGAATCATAGCAGCCGCAAATACCGCCGCAAACTTACGCTCGTTTTCATCATTATCTATCTCTGGTATTCTGTTAGCAACAATATCAGAAAACCACTTGATATCATCTCTGTTTGCAATTATATGTATCGGAATATCTTCAAATAATTCTTTAAGCACCGCAAACTTTGAATATATATAGGGAAGTATACTTTTTCTCTCTACAAGATTTTTCTTATATAAATATTTCTCATTATTTTCTGAGTTTTTATCTTTATCCAATACACTTTCTCCAGCACAAACTGCAAGTTCCAAAAAATAAATAATGTGTTCTTTCTGCGCATCAATATATGTATAGCCATTACTTGCAGATATACTAGGTATATACTTGTTTCTCAAAGTACTTATCGTCTTATCATTGACTTCCCCCCTACGCCAAGCTCTTAGTGCATCGGGGTTGGGACTTGCAGTATCACACCGCGGGGCTCTTGATAATTTTACCATCGCACTACAAAAAAAAGTTTCCCAAACAGTCGCAACATCTGATTTTATAATTTTCTGATATCCATCTTCTCCATCTATTGTCACTTCTTCCCAAAAGTCAATATTTAGTTTCTTAAAACACTCTAAGAGGGCATTCAATAAACTCCCAGTTGCCAAGCTATCCACTTTTTCCCCTCCTTTCACTTAAAACTATTATTTAGACATATATGAAACTCCAAAAGCCCCACAAATACGGTATTTTTTCTTGTTAAAAATATCTCTTCATGGATTATGGCAAAACAGAATTGTCAAGAAACTAATTAACCGTCCACCCAAAGGAGATATACTTATATGATAACATATAAGCAGCTCACTTAGGCAAAAATTTTTGAAGATTGTCAGAATAATTTCAACAACAAATATCAGTTTCTTTCGTTTCTTGATGTAACCATTAACCTTGATAAATTTGTTTCTCACTTTCACACCAGCGCTGGAAGGCCACAAAAACAAAAACTTTATCCAATGCTTAAGGAACTTCTAATCCAACGTATTTTCTCAATTCCGACTGATATGCTCCCAATTGTATTTTTGAAATATTGTCAGTAACTGCGTAATTTATTTCTGTAGTTTTGATGTTATTCCGGATGGTTCTAAATTTACATGTTTCAAATTGGATTTTTTATCGTACTTACAATCTATGTTTGAGCATCTTTTTGACCTGACCGAGCCGATCTGTCAGAAGCTTGATCCTTCCCATGATTTCATACCACTCCGTTCAGCTTTCAATCAGGCAATCCAGCCGATGTACATTTCTGCTATGTCTAAATTTATGAACACCTACTTTTCATCTTAAGGATCCTACAATGCAGAATCATCACCTCATTTTTAATCAGGATTGTAAACTTGTTTCGCTATTACCTAAAAACTATTACTTACTATTAAAGGTTATCGCTATTATAACATTTCTATTCTCATTTATTACGAACCCCCGTATATCTACCATTTCCTATCAGGCTTAATAAAAGCATAGGGAACAACCCTTGAAATCAAAATTATACGGAGGTAGTCGCTATGAAAAAATTATATCACTCCTTATCAAAGGTTAACGCTTTAGGTATCAAAACTCGTGAACAGCTCTCACAGCATGAAGATCTGTACGCGGAAGTTTTTCTCGCCATCGACAATTTTATCACTGGAATAGCACTCAGAAGTCACACTAATGTCAATCGTCTTCTCGAACTCAGAGACCTTGGTGTCGACATAGAAGATATACACTATGCTGCACTCGAAAGATGTATCAAAAAACTCGATCTCGTCCTTGCTAAAGATCTTAACCAGATGATCCCGTATATCTATACGGTCGTAAATAATAAAACAATCGATGCATACCGTAGCGCCATTAAGGAACACAACAGGGTCATTTCCTTAGATGAAACCCTTGATAGACATGATGGGGACGATAATTCCAAGAAAACTAAAACTCTCGAGGATAATCTTTCTGACAAAGGCGCCTCAGCCGAAACACGTTTGATTGCAAAGGAAGCAGTTCTTGCTCTTTTCGAAAAGTACTGTGGTAATGCAGATGCACTTCTCTGTATGATCGCTACAAAAGTATTTAACGACACACCGAGAGAAATTGCCGAGATTCTTCTTTCCACCAACTCTGTATCAAAGGCAATAGCTCTGTATAAAGACGCGCTTTCCAGCATCTACAGAATCGCACCGGATGAGTTTCCGATTGTTGCCCCCATAAAGAAAACAGGTTTGTCAAAAATTCTCTCCAACAAAGATACTAAAGCAAAAACAGTTTCATCAAAAATCTCCAACATCATCAACCGCGTAAAGTGACTTTCTCTATCAGCCGTACCCAATTTCGGGTATGGCTGATAGTTTATAATGCTATTATTCTTCATCATCACTCATTAATTCTTTAAGCAATTGCCTCTTTAGTTCACGTTCATGAAGCTGAAGTATTTGCTTTTCATAGTGACCAAAAGCTCGGATAAGCATAGCAACTCTTTCTTCCTTTATCTCTCGGCTTTCGATAAGGTTCAAAACAACTCCCGCTCTTTCGGTTTTCTGATCAAAGTCATGTGACATGGCACTATCTATTGTCTCCAATGTATCATCCCCAATCGACTTCAGTACTTTAGCAAACTGGTCGTTATCCATCGTAATGGCACTCGTTGTATCAACCTTGTGATATGGTAGTCGTTTGTCTATTATACAGTCAAAGATTGCAATTGAACCAGCTTTACCATCCTGAAGCATCTCGTCATCGAAGATAAAATCCGCCAGTTTTGCACAAAAATCGCTTTCTTCCAGATTATCTTTCAAAAACTGTTCAAGTTTCTGATCAACATACGAGCCATACCTACTCATGAGATTTGCCTCCTCACGCTTGGTAATTACAACTGGCAATTTCATAGACTCATCAGTTTTATCACGTCTCACGCTCTTAACGAATTCCTCAAATACCTGTGCACGTTCCTCAGCTTCACATACCTTCATCATCTTGTAAGCTATCGCACACAAATTTACATCTGTCTGTGCATGCGAAACAATAACTCTCAGTTTTTCTCTGTTTGTTTTATCTGTCATTGTCGGCACCTCCTTTGTGGTTGATAGTACTTCTAACGGAGGTTTTAATTAATAATCCATTTTATACTTAACATTTTCTTTTTTATCTTCATCAGGATATTACTCCATAGTCCCACCAAAAGCTGCCATCAAAAGCTTCGCAAATCCTATCCAACACCTGTACTGTAACCTCCTGATTTTTTCATCCTTGTCATTGTATTAGACGCAATATATGCTTTTTCTAAAATCAGCAAATCTCATTTTTTAGATGAATTTATAAACTAATATATGAAATAGCCATTAATCCACCTACCTACTATAAACATATTTTAATACTTGCATTTTATAATAAATATAATAAAATATGTTGCTTGCGAAAAATTTCTTTTCAGCCAAATATCAAAAACTCAATGTACGAACATATTTGCTAATACAAAACTTATAACTCCACCTTGGGGTGTTCCTGACTTTCTTTCAATCAACTGTCCATTCTTTATTATAAATAGAGTTTTGAGCCATCTTTTGATATACATACAGTTACATGCTTCTTTTACATGTCTCTCCACTACTTTAATCAGAAATTCGTGATCTATGTTGTCAAAGAGTCCTATTACATCCAATTCTATGACATAACCGTATTTCCAACATCTCCTTCTGTCGATTGCTATTGCATCAATTGCCAATTTATTAGGTCTATATCCATAAGAGTCTTCACAGAACATTTGCTCAACCACGGGCTATACATACAGCCTTGCTACCATTTGTCCAATTCTATCTGCAATAGTGGAGATTTCTAACCGTCTTGTACCACCGGCTTTCTTTTGTATTTCTACCGCCAAAACCAGGTACGGAAAGTAACTTCCAGATCTCATTCGATTCTATATCTTGTAAAGATTATTATTTAGTTTCTTTTCAAAGATTTCAAAATCTACACCATCCGATATTCATATGCTATCAATTCCATCCTAAAACACATATCACTCATTTTAGATACTTATTGCAACCAATGTATATTTTTATAAATAATCTATCCTCCAACCACATCACCATACCGTCTTCCAATCTTTATCACCGCACCATCCATCATTGTGAAGGCCTGATGATTATATTGCTTTATATGATCCTTATTAACCACAGCTGATGCAGAACATCTCACGAAATTATCCGGCAATTCTTTAATTATCTCACTTAACGGTCTGTATTCGCAGAACACCCTATTTCCATTCTCGTCATTCCTTACGGTGTAGAATTGGGTTACTCGATTTTCTATCTTTATATACATCATCTCCCTACAATCTAATATAATAATATTTCTGTCAAATCTAATCTTGATAAAAGCCTTACTCTTCTCACTCATTAATGCTTCAATTAATCTACTGGTAGTCATAACCAACCTGGCATCATGACGACCTTTGAGCATACAGTTCACATGTCTGCTTTCGTATATATCAAGTTCATTAGGGATTTTATTTGTATAAAAAATGATATTGCAGGATGGCGCTGCTTTATTGATACGTTTTGCAAGCTCTACGCCATTTCTGCCGTTATAGAATGACAATTCAGTTATAAATATGTCATAATCAAATCTCTGATCGTCCAGATCTAACATTACCGACTCAAGGGTATGTGAAGTAATCGTCACATTATCATTATCAATAACATCGTTTTTCATTTGAGATTCCAAAAGATACACCGTTCGACGTGTTTCGTCCTCATTCACGTCACACACTCCGATTTTCACCATATTGAATTTTCTCTCCCCTCATTTATCTATGCGGTTCTCCGCCTCATTACCATCTAAATGTATCGGATTATGGGAATATATTCAATTATTACCATACATTATAAAGTCTGAAGTAATATACCTTTTAGTCATTCAAACAGGTATAGCAATCAGTGCATTGTCGATTATTCATTTTTCAGTGTCTATTCTGTTTTAGAGGATTTTTCATTAAATCAATGGGTAAAAAACATATTTTTTATGACCAAATCTTGTCTTCTTCTGTTGAATCCGACAAATATTTATTATATATTCATATATAATTGGAAAATCATTCTATAATAACTGGAATCACAGTTGAAATATCACGCCTAAATAAACACCTGAGGGGGGAATGCAATATGAATTACCGTACCAAACCGGCTGAAAACGTATATTCTTTAGAGGAATTATTTATAAAATATCTTGGTCTTGATATACCAATCGTTCCACAGACATCTTCATATTCGAATAAGCACACATTTAGCCAACTATTTTTCACACGTAATCCTAACCAATCTGACGATATTGATGTTATCCTGTCGTATTCTGTATTTAAAGAGTCATCCATTGATGAGCTTAAAAAGGTTGCCTCATCACCAAAGCTGCCTCTTTACTATCTCATCCACCCAAATGAGAGTTATCCTACTGGGCAAAAGCTCGGATCGTTTTTTTCTAATCTTGCTACTAAGAATTACAATGGCAGCATGCAGCCGATTCCTGTACGTGAACTTCTAAGTTCCATAGACTATGATAAGTTATGTGACCATTTGGATACTATGATCGAAAAAAGATGTGACATAGATGACTCTTTCATAACCAAACTTCAGACCTACCTGAGTAATGTCATATCAACAGACAGTCATCTGCCGCATTACTGTACTATGTTCAAGTGCACATCACCGTCGGAATATCTGGCCACTATACTGCTTTATTCCCTGTTTGATGATGTAAACTTCCCTGCATATGCTTCAGAAGTCGCCCTCACAAGAAAAGATTTTACCGACAAACGAGTCAAAGAAAATGACCTCAACAACCCACACTTCCAAAAACTGATGAACGATGCCAGCAGAGTAAACAAACTCCAGGCATTTGCCACATACACTCTCATAGTGCTGTACTCGGTCCAGATGCTGGCAACCATATTCTCATCAGTGTGGATAAGTAACTATGATGAGACGAGTTTTAAGGGGACTCTGTTCAGTATCGTGATGCTCTGTGCATCCATCATCCTGACAGCGCTGAGATTTATCCCTTTCTCGCTCCACAAGAAATATTCCGACCTGAGTCTCGTACTGGAGCATTCCGTGCTGGATGAGAAGAATAATACTTACAGCATTACATATAACCATTTTCAGAACTGTTCGGAATCATTCAATGCCATACAGAGAAATCGCAGACTGATCATCACTCTATTTTGCATAGCAGGCGTACTTTTTGTCGTGATATCATTTGTGTTCAACAGCTTCCCGCTTCTGGTTGCTCTGGTCAGCGCATCATTTGGCGGGGTGATGCTCATAGACAGCATGCTGTATGACCACATTGCATACAGGAAATATGATTCATATTTTTCCGATCAGACCTCCGGGCACGAACCCGCATCTGGATATGGGGTGGCGCGCATGTGTTCGTGGGATTACGATCCCAAACTGGATTCATTCAGACATACCGGATACAACAGGCTCACCAATTACAGTGAGGACTGCATACGACATATATATGACCAGGTATCCGATTGCTCCAGATACAGCTGGGCGACCTTGACCGCATTTATCATCACACTGTCGTCCCTGGGTGTGATTGCGGAGATATTGCAGCTTGTGAAACCGGATTTTGGGTACTTTCGTATGCCAACAGCTTCCATGCTGTATTCAGTGTCCATGATCCTGATTCTGTTAAATGGTATCCTGAACATACTGATCCTTCTGAGGGCCAGAACCCACTATCAGAAAATGGCTGATTTCTCGTTCTATGCGGGCAATCCGGATTCTGATAACCTTGCCGTGAGCCAGCTGTTCAGGCATCACCTGTACGCAGGCAATATCTCAGATCTGGCGATCGCAAGAGGTATATATAACTATAACTTCTGCAAATTTGAAGAGGGCATATGCACTTCAGACATACAACCTCCGGATGACAGATATCATCCGATGTACATTGTAAATCAGAAGATCCATCTCATCACGGATGTGGCTCTATGTATATTTGTGGCATATTTCAGCGTAGCTGTATGGCATACCAACAAGCTGTCGAACATTATCGCTCTGCCATTTCTGGCTGGCATCTATGTCATATGGGCATTTCTCCTGTATCCGCTGCTCAAATACAGGAAGATAAAGAAAAAAATTAGAAAACTTTTAAATGAACAGAAACAGGCATAATAAAACTCCCGGAACGGCACATTCATCTGTACCATTCCCAGGAGTTTTTCACGCCTGACGGTCTGATCTGATTTTCAGATATCTATTTATTACTACCATTGCTGCCACGAGCGGTATGCCGAGGAACATCAGCTTTGTCAACTTCATTCCGGCTATCCCCACCACATTACTGATGGCAAATATTCCAAGCTGATCTCCTATTCCATAGGCAAATGTGGACATAGCCGAGGCTCTTCCCCTTACCTCCGGATCAGCACTCTCCATCACCATCATATTGATGAGCTCCTCTGAGGAATAATAAGATCCGCTCATACTTCCCCACAGGATTCCCATCAGAACAGGGGATGCTATATGACCTGCTCCAATTATGAATACGCAACCTGACACAAGGCTCAATGCGATTCCGGCTGCGACCACGTATTCACGGCGTGTTCTGTCAGCCGCTATTCCTGTGATAACATTCACAGCGAGCGCTGTCACTG
>ULMY01001822.1_pt1 | contig 12975 bp, 11 predicted proteins | sample 1951781 | NCBI WGS metagenome assembly ULMY01 (sample SAMEA4835563, study PRJEB28245) | human gut metagenome | biome: gut microbiome; material: fecal sample | place: Denmark | collected 2008
ACAACAATTGCAAAATTTAACACTTACTAATATTATTGCACATATGGAAAATTTATATAAAACTAATACATTTGAGATTTCAAGTTTGTCTAATACTTTTGAGGTATGGGCTTCGGCAATTAATTCTTTTGCTAACAATATATTTAAAACTGGAACAGTTTCTAATAAAGCATGGGATAAAATAAAATATATAGATGATATTTGTATTTGTTGTAGAAAGTTGATAGAACAATATTGTAACAATACCGATGATTCTAAAGTGTTCGTTAGTTTTGTTTCTTATACTTTAGATAAAAATGGTGAAGAGTGGGTACATATGATATGTCATTCAAGTCCTATTACAATCAGACCAACAGCCTATAAAAAGAAAATGAAATTATCTACATGTAAATATCATTTTGCAGACTTAATTAAAGATAATTATTCTGGTATTGAGATTGCATTAAATAACAATGAAGTTAGAACTTTATTTAAGAAAGTTTCTATAGAAACGGATTTATCCCAATATACTCAATATATTGCTATACCTTTATATTGTAAAAGCGGAAAATTATTAGGAATTTTTCAAATAGTTACAAAAAATGGATACATAATTGAAGATTCAAAAGTAAGAATGGAGAAATTCATTACAGATAATATAATACCTTTATCTAATTTAATTATTCTTACTGATAAAATATACAAAGGTCTTTATATTACTCCAACAAATATTAACGAGGAGGAATAATTTATGTCTAAATATAAGAAAAAAGAAATTCAAATTATCGACATGAGTAGCCGTTTAAGGGTTAAAATTGTTGAAAGTACATATGAAGAAGAACGTAGACATGAAGAAGAGTTCGAAGAAATGCAACTTAAAGTTGAAAAAAGAATGATTCAATATGAAAAAGATATTCGTAATTTACTTATTGAAGCCAAAACAGAAAGTTGTATAAAAGTAACACCAAAAGATACAGAAAATTATATAAAAAAATATAACGAAGAATTTTCAGAAAAAAATTTTAATAATATTCAAAGAAGAATACAAATGATTCAAAAATATTTAGAAGATCAAGATTAATCCTGTTCGTTTTAATTACAACTAAATACACAAAATATATAAAAGCACATCAGGTTATCCCGATGTGCTTTTTGTTAATTCTATAAATCAACATGTAATACTATAATGAAAAACTTTTCAAATATAAAAAGTTATTTCAATGCACCTTGTGCTATGGTTTAAATAACATATTACATGTTGATAATTGTATATTATCACAAATACAGCACCGAATCAAGTGTTTATATTATTTTTTCACTTAACTTACTTAAATGGAGGAACATATGTCAAACAAATTAATAAAATCAAAAGCTGATAAAAAAATAGAGTATCTTGAGAAACATTGTAAATTACTTGAAAAGGAAAATCAGCAACTCAAAGAAAGAAACACTGAGCTTGAAATTCATACTTCGCTCTTTGAAGAAGGTGTTAATTCTACAACAAACGATGCAAAAAATATTATAGAAAAAGCTTTAATTGCTGAGAAAACATATAACGAATTAAATAATAGACTTCACTCTATCTTGACGGAAGAAAATGAGAAAATAGTTAATATAACTAAAATAGAAAAAGAATACAATAAAAAACTTATTGAATTGGATTCAATAGTAAAGTCATTATGTACTGATAAATAATTTTATTATAAAAAATAACAAGGAGGGATATTATGTTTACTGATTTTCAATACGATGACAAATTGGCAAGTGATTTTGGCTTGACTGTTGTTACTTTTGATTCTTCTTCTGGGGGTTCTGAAACTATCTCAACAGGTTCAAATCTTACATTTAATTCAATTCAAGCTGCAGGTCAGGATGAATTTGAAAATTTTGGGGCAACGTATTCAGAAGCATACAGTTGTAATTTCCAGTTGTGTAAAATGGACAACTGCACTCCTGCTATTATCACTCCTGAAGAATATGGTGAAATTAATCGCTGGTTAAATCGTAGAAATACAAATAAGGTTTTTAAAATAAATGAAAATAATTATGAAAATATAAGATATTTTGGAAGCTTCAATATACAAGCAATTAAAATTTGTAATGAAATCTATGGTATAGATTGTACTTTTACTTCTAATGCTCCATATGCATTTTCTGATGAGATTGTATATTACTTTTCTGGAAAATCTTTCAATATATATGATGATTCAGATGAAATAGGCGAAATATATCCTTATATTGAAATCACTTGTAATGCATCAGGGAATCTTACTATCTCAAATTCACTTGATGATGAAATTCTTGAAATCTTAAATTGTTCTGAAAATGAGACGATTATCATTGATAATAAGCATAAAATCATTCGCAGTAATAATGAATCTCATAATATTACAGATGATTTCAATTATAACTATTTAAAGATAATTAATACATATGAAAACAGACAGAATGATTATACATCTTCTCTTGATGTAAATATGATTATTAAATTTAGTTCAAGAAAGAAGGTTGGTATATGATAAATAATTATGTTTTAAATGATTTATTAAGGATGAAAATTACAAACACAAATATACGACAACCTGAAATTATCTTAGGTACACGTAGTTTAAACAAAATTGGGGAAATTAATAATATTCCTGGCAGTTCAATTACATATCATCCCCAATTTAATGCAGCAGACGAGTTAAGTTTTACTGCATATAAGAAAATGAATGAAATAGACGAGCCACTTTGGAATCGTATTGTTGATTTCAAAACAGTATATGTTAAAGATTATGATGAATGGTTTGAAATCACAGTTAATACAGACGAATCTGAGATTAATACAAAGAAAACTATAACAGCAAAATCCTTATGTGAAGCAGAACTATCTCAGCTTATATTACATAATATTGAAATTAATACTGAAGATGACATTGCTCGTGAAGAATATACAGAAGCCACAGTTTTTTACAATCCTGATAAACCTGGATCTTCTCTTTTAAATCGTATTCTCGAAATTGCTCCTCACTATTCTATTGCTCATGTTGATTCTACCTTAATGAATATTCAGCGTTCTTTTAGCATTGACGGTACAAGCGTTTATGATTTTCTTACAAGTACGCTTGCTCAAGAAATTGGGTGCATTTTTATGTTTGATACAACAACACGTAGTATTTATGTATATGATTTGGAATGTACTTGTTTAGATTGCGGTTATAGAAGTGAAGATGTTTTCAAAATTTGTCCTGAATGTGAATCAAAAAATATTCACGAACGTTTTGGTAATAATACTCCTATTCTTATAGATAAGACAAATTTAGGAACTGATATAACATTAACTTCAAATACCGATTCTATTAAAAATTGTTTTAGAATTATTGGTGGCGATGATTTAATAAATGCAACAATCATGAATGTTAATCCGAATGGAACAAATCGTATATATTATTTTAATGAAGATACATTGAAAGACATGTCACAGGAATTACAAAATAAGATAATCGAATATAATACATTAACAGATGAATATTTGTATACAAAAAAATTCAATTTAGATATAGCAACTGTAGATCAATATAATGAAGTTATATCATACATAAAGAAATATTATTCCGATACAAAATACACTTCTGTTTTAGCAGAATATACTGGTTGGGGGAATATATCTTCTGTATATTATGATACAATTGATGTATATTCATATTTAAATAATTCAATGATGCCAACTTTTAAACAGTCTGAAAAAACTGCTGAAAGTCAACTTGCTTTACTTACCACTTCTAATCTTTCTCCTGTAGCAGTTACAGATGTAAGTAAAATATCTGTTTATACAGCTAATAATGCTGTTCTTGCAATGGCAAAGGCATTAATTGATACATCTATGTATAAAGTTGAAATTCTTGAGGGTTCAACACTTAAATCACAAATATGGACAGGTAAATTTAGTGTAAAAAGCTATTCTGTCGAGGATGACAAAGCTGAATCTAAAGAATACGTTACTATCGAATTAAATGATGATTATATTGCTTTTACAAATCAAAAAATTGAAAAGGCTATGGCTAAACTCAACGACCAAGGATTGCAAGATATTTTTAAGATAGATAAACTTGATGATTTTAAAGAAGAAATTCACAAATATTCATTACAGCGATTAAATTCTTATGAATCCGCCTATCAATCAGCTATTGACATTCTTATAGAACAAAAAACTGCTACTACTTCTTCTCCACTTTACAAAACAATATATCTTCCTTATTATAACAAGCTTCTTGCATTACAGGATGAAGTAAAATTCAGAGGAGAACAGTTAGATATAATCACAGCTTTAAAGGAAAGTTTAGAGTCTTTAATAAATGCTACACATTCTTCTCTTGATTTCAAAAAATTTGTTGGTGAAGACTTGTATAAAATATATGTGTCTTATATCAGGGAAGATGATTATAGTAATGATAATTATGTATCAGATGGACTTTCTAACGAAGAATTGATTGAAAAGGCAAATGAATTAATTACTGTTGCAAAAAAAGAACTTATCAAATCTGGTGAGAAACAATATACAATTTCTGGTTCTATTTTAAATTTTCTTATGGTGACTGATGAATTTGGTAATCGTGTCTTTGAAAATTTCTTTCATGATTTTGCATTGGGTAATTTTATTAAGGTTAAAATTGATAAAAAATTATATGACATTCGTTTATCTGATGCAACAATTAATTATTCTGATATAACAAAATTTAATGTAACTTTTTCTGACGCTTATCGAATAGGTTCTCCAACTGTTAATACGGTAAAAGATATATTATCTAAGGCTCAGTCTATGAGTACAAGTTATTCTTCTGTAAAGAAACAAGCTTCTCAAGGTGCTAATGCCGATAAAAATTTTGATAAAATGTTAAATGAAGGTCTTGATTCAGCATTATATAACATAAAGAATTCAAATTCCACGATTGTTTTTGATGAACACGGACTTCTCGCACGGTCATGGAATGATGAAAATAATGATTATAGTCCTGAACAATGCCGTTTAAGTAATAATGAAATAATTTATACTTCTGATAACTGGAAAACTGCTGAAACAGCAATTGGTAAGCAAAAGTATACTCTTAATGGTATTATATATGAAGAGTATTGTGTTAATACGAAACTTCTGCTATCTGGTAAAGTTATTTCTGGTGACATTTATTCACTAAATTATGCAACGGATGAGAACGGAGTTGTAACTTCAGGAACTCATATTGATTTGAATAATGGTGATTTTGTTTTTGCAGGAGGAAAATTATCATATTTAAACAACGAGTTATCTGTAAAAGGAAACATATCTGCAATTGGTGGTGATATTGGTGGTTGGTTAATTAATGATAAAGGTATTTCTAGTGTTTTTGAAGATAATCATAATTCAAATATTTATTCAGTCTCTTTAAATAAAATTTGGTCAGATAACAATACAGTAATTGAAATTAATAAAAATAATGAGCCTCAATTTTTTGTAAGGTCTAATGGTTTTATGTATGCAGCAAATGCAAACATTACAGGAAGTATAGTTAATGGTAGTATCAGAACTAATGGCAGAACAAGTTTATCTGAAGACAAACTTGGATTTTATGTCGGTAATGATGGGTTTGATTTGTGTTGGCTGGGTCGAGATGAATTTATGGACGATCTTGATGTGTATGCACATTTAAGAGCTACTTCAAAGGCTTTTGAAATAATTGTTGGAGAGGCAGTTGTTCTTAGTGTTCCTATTCGCTCAAGATTTTCTGGTGCTAATGTCGGTTATCATGTCGAAACTTCAACTCTGTGTTCAAAAAAAATTTATTATTCTGATGCACTTGAAGATACTGATGTTGGTGGAAAATAAAATAAGGAGGTGTATTTAATTAAATGAGTTTACAAACTATAGCAAAAATTACGCTTGATTTTTATAATAAAAATATGGTATGTATTAACGCAAAACAATATGATTCTGCTCGTATTGTGGAAATAACATGCTCTGATCGAGGATTATTATTCGCACCAGACAAAAATGCAATATCTGCTTTTGTGCGTCTAAGGAAGCCTGATTCTTTAGGTGTTTTTAATTTGTGTGAAATTAATAATGAGGGAAAAATTCTTGTTGAATTAACAGAACAAACTCTTGCCGCACCAGGAAAGGCAATAGCTGATGTATTTCTTATAGAAAAAGTTTTTACTTCTGGAGAAAAGCCAATAGATATTGATGATATATCAAAAATTAATGCTCCTGTTTTATCAACAATGAATTTTACTGTTAATATCACTCCTACTGCATTAGAACACTCACAGATTGAGTCATCTTATGAATTCAATGCTCTTACTAATGCCCTTGCACAGATTGATTATAATAATAAAAAGGTTGAAGTTCTTGATAAAACATTGACTGATAATGAAAATCAGCGTATTGAAAACGAAAATATTCGTAAAGAAAATGAGACAAATCGAGTTTCTGCTGAAAATAAAAGACAGACAGATACTGCTGACGCTATTAAAAAAGCAAATGAAGCAACAAGTAAAACAAATGCCGCAATTGATAAAGCAAATGATTTCATTTTTCGAGCAGATGGTGCATTAAACACAATTAATCAAAAAGCACAGGAAGTTCAGACAAATGCAAACAATGCAAAAACAAGTGAAACAAATGCAAAAGCTTCTGAAACCGCTTCTGCTACTTCAGAGAAAAATGCTGCAAACAGTGCTTTAGAATCTAAATCATATGCCGTAGGTACAAATAATTCATTTAGAGAAAATGATTCTACAGACAATTCAAAATATTATTCTGAAAAATCAAGAGAGTATTCTAACGAATGGAAAGGTTCTTTACTTCCAAAGGGTGTAATATCATTTTCTCAACTTCCCACCTCTGGTTTAGTTGCAGGTTATTTATATTCTATTAACGAAGCATTTGTTACAGATAATAGATTCGTTGAAGGTGCTGGATTTTCTTATCCAAAGGGAACAAATGTTTATTGGACTGAAAATAATAAATGGAAAGCACTCTCTGGTGTACTTAGTAGAGAAATTAGCAAACAGGACTATGAAACTTTGTCTGATGCAGAGAAAAAGAATGGAACAATTTACTATGTTACAGACGATGATTATACATTATCTATTGACTCTTCTCTCTCTTCTACCTCTAAAAATCCTATTCAAAACAAGGTTGTAAGCAATAAATTTGCAGAGATTGAAACAAGTATTTCTTTTGCAAAATCAGAAACAAAAACTTACACAGATACAAAGATTGCTAATCTTATCAATGGTGCTCCTGAGACATTAGATACATTAAAAGAGGTTGCAGATGCAATAACAGCAAGCAAATCTGTTGAAGAGGCATTAAATAAAGCAATTGGAACAAAAGCTAACGACAGTGACTTATCTTCCCATACTAATGATAACACGATACATATAAACAAAGATGAACGTAAAAAATGGAATACTGTTTCTGATAAAGTTGATAAAGTTAGTGGAAAAGTATTATCAAGCAATGATTATACGACTCTTGAAAAGAATAAGCTCGCAGGAATCTCTGAAGGTGCAAACAAATATATTCATCCTACTTACACTTCAAAAACAGTTGGATTTTATAAAGTCTCGATTGACTCAACTGGACATGTAAGCACTGTTGAATCAGTAACAAAAGACGATATTGTTAATCTTGGTATTCCTGAGAAAGATACAAATTCTAATTATCCAATAAAACATATGAGTAGTGCTGATTATAATAATCTATCGGAAGCTGAGAAAAAAAATGGAACTATATACTTAGTAGATTAGAGAAAGGATGTGAAATATGTATACAATTTTAATGAATTTTGATAAGAGTCTTGTTTGTACGACAAGAACAACTCTTTATCAGCGTGATAAATTAGTTGATAAACTTCAGATTTTGATACCTCAAACATATGAAGAAATTAACCTGTCTGATTTTACAGCAGTATTAAAATATGTCGATCAAGGTAATGAAGTACATTCTGAAATTCTCTTTCAAGATGAAGAATTATATAAAGAAAGTTATTTAAGATATACTCTTCCTATTGATACAAATCTCACAAGATTTGCAGGAGATATAAAAATATGTCTTACTCTTAATAAAGTTGATATGGAGGAAATGAAAGAATATTCTCTTAATACAGGTGAGACAACAATTACTATTGCCCCACTTTCAGACTATTATAAATTTGTTTCTGACAAATCATTAAGTGTAATTGACCAAAAAGTAAATGAACTTAATGTTAAGTTAGAAGCCATAGATAAAATGGCAACAACTTATGATGAAACGAAGGCTGATAATATTAAATTGGACAAAGACACTTCAGAAATTTATCTTACCGCAAATGATAAACAGATTGGTGATAAGATTACCATTAATGATTTGGGAAATGTTATTGCCGAAGAAACAAAAGACGGTCTTATTCCAATTATATTATAAAAATATTTAAAGGAAGGAGACTATCATGGCAGAATCTAATAATAGAGTTAAATATGCCTATTTAAACTATAATGAAATATCTGAACGATTAAGAATTGGTGATATAGATGAATATGATGTGATTTTCACCAAAGATACACATGAGCAGTATCTTATTAAAGATGATTTATCTCTTCTTAACATCAAGTCAAGAATTTATCGTTTTGATAGTGTCGAATCAGCAAAAGAATTATTAAATAAAAATTCAGATACATATGAAGGTCAGATTGTTGCGATTGCCGACAATGATTTAGGAGTATATCATGGTTATATTGTCAATAGAGTTGATGAAGAATATACTATTACTCCATTATCTGATTCAGGAACTTCTATTGATTATAATGCTCTCGCTCATAGACCTATTGTTAATAAGACAGGAACTCTTGCAAATCCGTTGATTATAGGTAGTCTTGAAAATGGTTTATATTCCGTTTCAGGTGAATATAAATTGTTTGATGAATATCCTACAATCTTTTCATCTTCGATTAATCATTTATTCTTAGTTGAAAAATCTGAAACAGAATCACATGTAAAAGATATATCTGCAAAAGAAGTAATTATTTACAGTCTGATAAACGGTGAAGTAACTAAATCTGAATTACTTACGCAGCAATATCTTGAAGATAACCACTATATTACAGAAAATGATTTTGATGCTAAAATTGCTGCACTAGATTATATAACTAAAGCAGAAGTTTCAGAATATGTTAAACAAATTACAACAGAATATTTAAATGAAAATCTCGGAAATATTATAGATACAAAGATAGATGAGAAAATATCTACTCTTGTTGTAGATGATACTGAGATTGAAAAGTTATTTAAGTAATTAAGCAACGCTTTATAAAGTGTTGCTTTTTTATATTATTAAAATATTATTTTAGGAGGAATTTTTTATGGCAACAACAGAAGTAAAAATCATTACACTTAAACAGTTAGGACTTTACGATGGACTTGTAAAGAAATATGTTAATGATGCTGATGCTAAGTCTATCAAATCAGTTAAAATCGAAGGAAGAACATTAAAATTTTATAAGGTTGAAGAACCAATTGAAGAAGGCACATTACCTGCTTATTCTATTGAAATTCCAGAAACAGACCTTACAACTGTAACAAAGGCTATAGACGCAGTTAAGGCAATAGCTGATAAACTTGATGGAGAGGATACGGTTGAGGGTTCTGTAAAGGCTCAGATTAAAGCCCTTAAAACAGAGCTTGAAGGTCAGATTACAGCATCAGAATATAATGATACAGAAATTAAGAAATCTATTAAGGCTAATACTGATGCTATTGGTGTACTTAATGGTACAGGTGACGGTTCTGTAGATAAGAAAGTTGCTGATGCAGTAGCTTCTATCGTAGCCAATGCCCCTGCCGCTTATGATACTTTGAAGGAGATTTCTGACTGGATTTCAACTCATACAGAAGATGCCTCTGCAATGAACTCTTCTATTCAGGCAAACAAAACAGATATTGCTAATCTTGCTAAGTTAGTAGGTACACTTCCAGAGGGCGAGGATTCTGCTACAATCGTTGCTTATATTGATAAGAAGGTTGGTTCAGTAGATTTTACTACTGCTATTGCAACAGCAAAGAATGAGGCAATTAGCGAGGCTAAAAAGTATACAGATGGTCTTGCTAAGAATTATGCAACTGCTGAACAGGGTAAGAAAGCTGATACTGCACTTCAGGAAGCTGATATAACAGACTTAAAAGCTGATGTAGCCGCAAATAAAGCTTCTCTTGAAGCAGAAGGTGCTACAACTAAGGCTATTGCTGATGCTAAGAAGGCAGGTACGGATGCTCAGACTTCCGTTAATGAACTTGCTAAGAGAGTTGACTCGATTGAGGGTACAAGTTATGTAGAAGCCACTGATGAAGAGATTAATGCTCTTTTTGCTTAATAAAAATTAAATATTTGTATTTTTTGAGAGTAGAGGTTCGAGTCCTCTACTCTTTATTTATTTTAAAGGAGGTTTAGATGGCAACAAATGAAACAAATGGAATAAGTTTGAGAAGACTAAAAACCTTCTTGACAAACTTGAAAAATATATTTGCTGAGAAAAAACATTCTCATGCAACTTCAGATATAACAGGACTTGACACCGTATTGAATGGTAAATTAGATAAAAATACTGCTGGTGGCATAGCAATGTGTGGTGGCGGTGGAAAATATCAATATTTTAAAATTGCAACAATAAAAATAACTTCAAGTTATATTAATAGACCTATTGTCTTTGAATTAAGTGGTCGAGGAAAACTTTTTTCTTTAATAACGATTCGATTTGCGAGTACAAGTAGCAACGATCCAATTCTTGAGGTATTCCAAACTAATCAAGATAGAGATTTTTATATGAAGAAAACAGGTACAAGTACGTGGGAAGTCTATGGCACATACAATGAATTATGGGGTTCTTATTGTCTTCACAAAATTTCTGGCATAGGGGCTGATATAGGAGTTACGGTTAATATGAATAATGTTTCTGCTTTGCCTGAAAACTGTAGACAAGCTGTTTTTGGTGGGTGTGCTAATTATTCAAATAACGCAGGACTTGTCAATGGTCATTCGGTAAATAGCGATGTTCCTGCAAATGCTAAGTTTACAGATACAACATACGCTATCGGTACTGCAACTACCGCAGGATTGACTAAGTTATATACGACAGTAGGTACTGCTACTGATGGAACTATGACACAAGCCGCTATTAATGCGAAATTTTATGATAATGGGACTTCAAGAACGGCAAACACAGTGCTTTCAGCTCCAAATGGTTCAGCAGGTTCAGCGAAATTTAGGAAGTTAGTAATTGCAGATTTACCTATTAAACAATTAACAGCAACACAATATGCGGCTTTAAGTGAATTAGAGAAGAAAAACGGAACAATTTATCTGGTAAATTAGTAAATAAGTAAAATATAAAATAAACAGAAAGGAATTAACATATGGGAAAAATATATTATAATGGAGTTGATTATTCCTCTCCTGTTATTTCAGGTGTTTCAGGTATTAAGGGAAATGCAGAATCTACGTATAGGACAGGCAATGTAAATATAACTGCAACAAATATCGGGCTTGGTAATGTAAATAATACGGCAGACAGTGATAAAAGCGTAAAACACGCTACGACAGCAGACAATGCATCATATACGAACTACGTTAATAATGTAGACGATGTTAATGGTCATGAAATTGAGATAGGATATAGCAGCAATCCTGTAACTGATTATACAAAACTTAATTATATTGCTGGTTTTACTTCCGATGATGACGAATTAATAATTCGACCTATTGATGCCTCGGTTGTTGCAGGTGAATTACCTGTTGCAAGAACAGATGAAGTAGTTAATGGTATAATCACGTTTGGTAATAGTGATGATTATGGAATTAGAACAAATGCTGATAATTATGGTAGAATTGGAGATTCATCTAAACAGTTTTATGAAGTACATGCAAATAAAATTTATGAAAATAAAACATTATTGTCAAATAAATATGCTATTAAATCTCATGCTTCAAGTACAAGTTCCACATATGGTTGCGGTACAGCTAGTAACTGGGGGCATGTTAAATTGTCAGACAGTTATACTACTTCCGGTGGTGCTGCAAGTTCAGGTGTTGCAGCTTCAAGCAAGGCTCTTTATGATGCATATACCACATTAAATGCAAAATTCAAAGTTAAAGTTTTGGAAGATGCAATAGTGGATAGTAATGGAACAGTAACATTAAATGACAATATAAAAAATTATAATGTCATAGATGTATATTTTGTTGATAATGATAATATGTACGGAATAACTAGAATTGGGGCAGGAAACGGTGGATTTAGAATGCTTTCGATGAATTATTTACCAAGTAATAATACATTTTATATTAAATTTACACAGTATGAAGCGAAAGAAAATCATCTTTATTTTAGTAGTTCGTACCAGTGGGAATCGAACGGTAATATTTCAAATGGTACTTTCCACAGAATTTATCGTGTTGTCGGATATAAATATTAATTTTACTTATAAGCAACAACTTTAAAAATCTTGTGATAATTGCCACTTTCAACAGAACCAGCTTGATTTTTTTGATATGATGAAGAAAAATATAAATGTAATTTATCTGCACTTATACTATAATATGTAAATTTATCGTACCATGTTCCACCCACATAAGCGTGTGAATGCATTTTAAATTTTCCTGCACCTGAACCAAGTCGAATACTACCATCATCACCGTCATTATCAATATAAAAAATTTCTATAACTGCAAAATCGCTTACTTTTTGACTTAATGTTATATGTGCATTAAAGTCACTATTGCCGTTATTAAATAATATAACACCATTAACACTATTGAATTTTGCATTTCTTTGCAATATAACAAATATATAATTTTTTCAATTAACAAATAAAATATTTATAAAAGGAGGAATTAAAATGTTTATTAAATATAACGATGAAAACAATACTCAGATTGAAATAAACAGTTATGAGTTTGTTGAATATCCAAAAATCGTAAGAATATATTCTAATACAAAACTTGA
>ULMY01003405.1_pt1 | contig 12925 bp, 11 predicted proteins | sample 1951781 | NCBI WGS metagenome assembly ULMY01 (sample SAMEA4835563, study PRJEB28245) | human gut metagenome | biome: gut microbiome; material: fecal sample | place: Denmark | collected 2008
CTAGAGTTTAGCTTTTCCCTTATCATACGTCAAGTCCTCTTGATAACCTTTTTCATAACATTGTTTACATTTGACAGTAAAAATTCATCTTTCATCACGAGCAGTGCTGCACCATAAATAACTGCGCCAATGACTACTAACTCAAATGTATGAATAATGGACGCGCTGAAAGACTCCCTAATAAGCAAAAGCACGGCAAACATTATTCCACCTGCGATATAATAATGCGTTCCACACTTCACTATTTCAAACGGCGAGAGTTCTTTGCGCACAATATAAATCTGAATAATGGCAATCGTTGTTTCTGCCACAACCGATGCAACAGCAGCTCCCATCGATTGAAAAACTTGAATCAGGAAAAAATTCAACACAAAATTTGTTACAGCACCAATAATCACAGTCGCTGAAAATGTGTTTTCTCTTTTTGTCGGTATCAAGTATTGCATACCAGTAACATTATTGATACCAATAGCTAAAATCAAGAAAGACAGAACTCCTAGCAATGGCACAACTTTATCATATCCATCTCCAAAAAACCATGGAACAAAATTACTGGAGACTGCAATCAGCCCAAACGTTAGTGGTATGCCACAGAGCCAAACAAACTTATATGCGCGATACATATATGCCTTTACAGTTTCCGTATCTCCTTTACTATAATGATATCCAATTCTCGGAATCATTACAGTTCCAAGCGAAGTCACAATAGTCAGCACCAATTTTGCAATCTTTAGCGCTTGCTCATAATAACCATTTTCATAAGCATTTTGGGTTATCACGCCAATCATCGTTTTGTCTAGAACAGTGTATACCTGCATTGCAATCGTTGGAACAAAAAGGGCTATGACCGTCTTAATATGTTTTGACGGATGCAGTTCATTTAAAATAGGTCGATTGATATACTTTGGCACAGAGATCCAATAACTGAGATTATTAATCAATCCAAAGAAAGCTACTCCGAACAGATAAATAATGATATCATCTTTTGTTTTAACAAAGGCAAAAATATAAATGATATTTACAACCTTAAAAATGATATTTCTCAGAACTATCTTCCCGAACTCTTCCATTCCCTGGAAAAACCATGAGATATTTGCAATGACGGAAAACAGATTCAGGACAAGTACCAAATACAAAGTTCTGTTTGCCTGTGTGAAAGAAAAAGCCACATACGCAACAATACAAAGCAGTGATGCAATAAGTTCGATAATATTTGTTTCCCAAAAGATGATTGATCTCTTTTTTCGATCATCTTGTACATAGGAAGTTTCTCTCTGGCCAAAAGTTGTCAAACCCAACGTGGCAAACAAAACAAAATACGATGATACCGATTCAATATAACTACAAGTTCCAATTCCATCTGCGCCAAAGACTCTGGAAAGATATGGTGTCGTAATTAACGGCGTGATCAAAGTAAGGATTTGATAGGTTAGATTGTAAATATAATTTTTCTTTATACTTTTCTGTGCCATTTAACCTACCTTCTCCATTTCCTTTGCTCTTCTAATTAGGTTATCTTTATATTCTTCCGGCAAGTCATTGAAATACGCACTAAAGCCCCAAACTCTAACAATAAGATTCGGATATTTCTCTGGATGTGCTTTTGCATCCACAAGCTGTGCATATGAAAGGACATTCATTTGAAGCTGAAAGATTCCTTCCTTAATTCCACCCTTCATGTAAATTGCAAATTTAGAAATATTATCTTTTATTAAAGAGGCAGGGACCATTACATCCAGTACATTTGCATTGGAACTTACGCCAGAAAACTGTAGTTTGGATTCAAAATTCATGATTTCTGTAAGTGGTTCGCCCTTATCCCTCGAAATATGTGTCTGAAACGGTTCATCTGCTTTTCTTCCATCCAAAGTCGCACCACAGTTTTTTCCAAAATCCAAATAGCCGGGAGAACTCAATCCGAATTTCACTTTTCCTCCCAACATATTTCTATAGGATTTAAAATTATTTTCTGTTTGCTTTATCAGGTAATTCGTTAGTTCAATCGCTTCTGAACTATCTGTTCCATATCCATTTTCGTTTTTGGCAAACGGTTCTATTCCTTCTTTATAATTTTCTTTTATAATATTCTGGATTTTTTCAAGTGAGTATCTCTTTTCTTCAAAAACAAATTTGTTTATATTCAAAAGCGAATTCACTGCTGCGGACATTCCAATTGACAGAATGCCATAGTCATTGTATTTTGCTCCACCTTCAGATATATCCTTGCTCAGCCCCATCATATATGACAGCAATGAATCCTTCTGCCATCGAATGGAATCAAGTCCTGAAATAATATTCTGACAGTTTACTTTTAGCTTTTCCACATACAGCGCAACTACTTCTTTTATATCAGCACACTGTACAAAATGTTCATCCATGATCATCTCATGGACATATTTTCCATATTCTATATTGGCCAGATTATTTTGCTCTAAAGAATCACCAATAGAGAGCGGTTCCCAGCAAGCGGAAACTCCATAATTGTACGCATCTTTTTTATCGTATCCAAAATCTATCAGATAAGGAATCACAATATCGTCATTAGAGAAGAGGGGGCTGCCAATCCCTGTCGCATTACATTCCATCGCCAATTCCAACAAATCAGTCGGCATTGCAGCACTACACCTTAACAAAATTTTGGGATCTGGAAGATGCACCTTTTCCAAACATTTAATGAAAAGTTTTGTATAGTCATTACAGAAATAATTTTTCTCAGTATCTAACCCACCAAGAATGATAATCTGGCCTGTATCACCTTTTAAGGAAGCACTCTTAAAAGTATATTCACTATGTAATGTCTTCAAAAAATCACATATAAGGCTTTCTGCATCATCTGGCACTTCATATGTTTCCAAGACTTTATCTAACCTACCAAGTCCTACAAGTGTGTGTCCTGTTTGCCACAAAAGGGAGTTCCAAAAAAGTATAGCCTGTAATGCCGATTTCAGATTGGTCGGTTTTTCCAAAGATACTCTTGGATCATTAATTCTCTTTACATAGGCCTTAATTGCATTTTCAATATCACTGTTTCCTAAATTTAAATTTTTGTTAATAACATAAGAATAATCAACCGGCATGTTATCAACAATAATGTCTTTTGTTTTAACAACAACCGAATGGTCAATAGAATAGAAGAAATCTCCAACTCCAACGTTGTTGATCTTTGCTTTTTCCAGTATCAATGGCACATCATATTTAACAGGCTTAGCTTCTGAAAAAGCTGTTTTCAGACCAACTCCATATTTATTTGAGTAATCTTTATACGTTTTTAAATATCTATGTACTGTATATACCGGAGAATTCTTTAATAAATCTTTTACTCCAGAAGCCATATCCTTTTCTCCTCATTAAGACAGTTCTTTTTCGCAGCGTTCCAGTACCGCGGTAATCACCTGATCCATGTCGTAATACTTGTACTCTCCCAAACGACCGCCGAAGATGACTTTCGGTTCAGCATCAGCCAGTTTTTTGTATTCGGCGTATAGTGCGCTGTTCTTTGCGTCGTTGACCGGGTAATACGGCTCATCGCCGGGCTTCCATTCACTACTGTACTCACGGCTGATGATAGTCTTGGGCAGGTCATTGCCATTTTCATCCTTGCCGAACTCAAACCACTTGTGTTCGATGATACGGGTCCACGGCGTCTCGCGGTCGGTGTAGTTGACGGCAGCGTTACCCTGGAAGCTTGGCTTGTCCAGCAGTTCATTCTCAAACCGGACAGAACGGTATTCCAGTGTGCCCAGCTTATAGTCAAAGTAGGCATCAATGGGGCCAGTATAAACCACCTTGTCTGCCAATGCGTCCAGCTCGGATTTGTGTTTCAGATAGTCTGTACTCAGGCGGACTTCAATGCCATCCAGCAGATTGGCAATCAATTTGGTATATCCGCCGATGGGGATGCCCTGGTACAGTGCGTTGAAGTAGTTATTATCGAAGGTCAGGCGCACTGGCAGACGCTTAATGATGAAAGCGGGCAGATCCTTGCAATCGCGCCCCCACTGCTTTTCCGTGTAACCTTTGATGAGCTTCTCATAGATATCACGACCTACCAGAGAGATAGCCTGTTCCTCAAGATTCTGCGGCTCATGGGTAATTTCCTTGCGTTGCTCCTCGATTTTGGCTGCCGCCTCCTCTGGCGTTACAACGCCCCACATCTTGTTGAACGTGTACATGTTAAAAGGTAGCGAATACAGTTCACCTTTATAGTTAGCCACGGGGGAGTTCGTAAAGCGATTAAATTCCGCGAATTGTGTAATATAATTCCAAACCTTTTTATTATTGGTATGAAAGATATGAGCACCATACTTATGTACATTGATACCTTCCACATTCTCAGTATAAATGTTTCCCGCAATATTAGGGCGCTTATCAACAACAAGTACCTTTTTTCCATACGCCTTGGCTTCATGGGCAAATATAGCACCATACAAGCCAGAACCCACTATCAGATAATCGTACATAACTTACCTCTAACGTTTCTAATTTTATTTTTCACTCTAGTACAGAACTTCAAGTCCGTCATATATACTGGAACTTCTTTGACTTTCAAACCTTGATGATGAACCCATACATTTATAAGACGTTCCGACAAAAAGCCATATACTCGTTTATTATAAGAATCATAATTGCTTATGTCGATTTGCTTTTCAACTTCAAATAGAATAGAAAAAAGCCATTCACAATATTGGTCAAATATTTCTTTTTTGCTAATCATCATGTTATAACAGTATCCTATTTTTTCTTGCTCAAACCAGTTTACGTCATTTATATATTCCGGATAAAGCCGTTCAATAACATCTTTTGTCGTTTCCCAATCTGCAATATTGTGTAGCTGAGCATAATTCTCGTATGCAGTCAATCCAAAATATTCATGATGATTTCTTTCCGGGAGTATTATATCATTTTCGGTGAGATATTTTCTTATATCTTCTTTTTCCAATACAAATCTATTACAGAAAATGTATCTATTTTTAGTAAAGAACCTTCTATAATGGCATACGCCAACAATATCTTCTGACACGTTTTTCCAAATCCAATATAATCCTGTCAATTCACAAAAGTAAGGATTTTCATTTGATATATTATCTCCTGTATTATCTTTCACCTTAGCTATATCGCACGAATTTTTATTTGCTCCTACAAGTAGCGGATAATATACATTCGCATCATATCTTTCATTAAAGTTTTTATGTGTAATTATATATATTTTCATAGTCATCCCTTTTCCTTATATCCACCACAAATCCCAAAACAGCGAACCCGCATAATTCCAATGATAGTGAAGAAGGTAACTCATTCTCGTTACTTTACAGTGTTCTCGTAAATGTGCTAAATTGTATAATTCCTGATAATTAGGATCGTCAGGCAATAACAGATCACACACCTCTTTAGCCTGATTGCTAACACCCTCTAGCCATTTCTGCTTCTCTGCCTTCTCTTTATTTGAGAATAAACGTAGCAATTTATTTTTAACCTTCTTTATAGAATTATCATCACGAACAGCACCGATTTGTTGCGTAGAATGTTGATAATAGTCGTTCAAACTCTCGTTTAGAAACGAACAATTTCCTTTTGTACAGGCAACAGCTATACACCACCAATCGTGCATTGCTATATTTTCCAAACTTTTTAGTTTAATTGCTTCATTGCGTAACCTTTTATTTAGTATCATGACGCATCCGGGCGCAACATTTTTAAACAAAATATTTTTATAGTCCAATTTTTTCACATAAAAGCCCGAATACTCCATGAAATCTTCACTAATGACTTTTCCCTCGTCATTAACAACATTCAAATTGCAAAAGCAAAGTGATGGCTTTTCATTTTCAATCTTTACTAGTAGAGAAAGTAACCGCTTCACTTTATCCGTATGCCAATAATCATCTTGATCGCAAAACAAATAATACTCACTTTCTATATTAGAAAGCAAATACATGAAATTTCCTTTTGCTCCATGCTGACTCGGTCCATCCACATACACAAATCGATCATCTCTGCTGATAAAATCATCCACAACTTTTTTGGTATTGTCCGATGATCCATCATCATGTATAAAACATGTAAACTCACTATATGATTGCTTTGCCAAACTATCTAATTGTTTTCTTATATATTTTTCGCCATTATAAGTTGCTAAAAGTATTGCAACCTTATTCTTATTTACAATCATCCTTCAATCCCATACCCGTTCTATCTTTATTTGCAAAAGGAATTTTACCATATCCTTCGTTTTCATACTCTTTCAGCAGAACATAATAAGAGTCTAATCGATTCACTAAAAAGAACAATTTTCTTTTTATCAAATTAGGCATACTTTTTTTAGTTGCAACACTTTCATTATGTATTATCTTCAGCTGAGGATAATACAATAATGTAAGATTGTTATCTCGGCATGCCTTTGCCAGCAGATCCTCTTCCCCGTACAAAAAAGTTTCATCATTCAAACCGTCAAGTGTATAAAGATTGGAAAACACCAGAAAGCAGCCATGCAACTCGCAATCTAGAACTGGCTCCGAGATCAATGCCGCCCTTTTAATTGCAAATTTTCTCTTCAGTCTATTCATACAAAGGTATAGAATATTTACTCCCGGTGTCTTTATAATTTTAATTTGTTTTTTTGTTTTCGCAATTTGCTGTAAAACTTTCTCTTTCGAATCTGGTTCATCAACCATTGGATTTGAATGCGCTGGCAAAACATCAGGGCCTAGCACTGCGAAATGATACTTATTAAAGGCTTCATCTATCTTTGCGCAGAATGTTCTATCGACAATTAATGTATCACTATTAATCATCGCAATATACTTACATTGAATATGCTCTCTTATATATCTAAAGCCCAGGTTGTTTCCTCTTGCAAAGCCCAAATTCTGAGAACTTTTTATTAACGTCACTGACGCTTTTTTCTCATCACAAAAAGCCTCTAGCTCATCAACCTCAACTTGTTTAGACCCATTGTCAACAACAACGATATGATAATTTGCACAGTTCTTAGCAATTGATTCTTCACATAATATCAAGTCATGTAAACTATTATAATTTAAAATCAAAAAAACAACTTTTGGCATAATCTTCTCCTTGCATATAGCCATTTGTTTAGTCAACCAGTAATATATTCTCCTTTACCATATACAAGTCCCAAAACAATTGCTAATGGGATGGCAACTGGATTAACAAAAGCCGATTCTGCCATTGAAATAACAAGTAAATATGATATACATACTAGTCCGCTCGCATAAAGAGCCAAGTCTAAACTTTTAATTAATTGCAGACGTTTTATCATCCGAATAATAACAATAACAATTGAAACCAACCCAACAATTCCAGTTTCACCAAGAATCATTGGCCAAAAGCTATCGGAAGTAAAATACGTTGCTCCTTCTATTAAGCCATGAACATTTGATATTCCATAAATTCTGTAAACAGGCGAATAGTGAATTGCAGACATATACGAACCAAATGTACCAAATCCAGCACCTATAGGAAAAGAATCTCTTGCTATCAATATTGAAGTTATCAGCAATTGATATCTTGCCGAATCGGATTGAATATCACTAAAAAAATAGTATTCAATTTGATCGCCGACCATGAATAAAATTAACGGTGCAAACAGCAGCAACGTCTTAAATGTTACCCGCTTTTTCTTATAAAAGACAAAATAATAAATTAATATAAAAGCAGCTACCGCAGCAAATGCTTTGCTTCTTAACGATGAGCACATCAATATTAACAGTAGCACAAACCACTTTCTTGTTCTATTCACATACGGTCGTACAATTGTTAATACAGCAATTAAGAATGCGCACGCTGCCGCAAATGCCGTAGGGGAATCGTAAAACAAATGTGTCGACCTAATGCCATATCTTATGTTTGCAGTATAAATGTGTGCAATATTATCTATTACTGCCAAAGCACAAAATAGAGTTGTTACGATTTTAACATGAAAGAATATTCCTCTGCCGTTTCTTTCTAAATCCATTTTGGAAAACAACATTTTCCCTGTATAAATCGCTAGCCAAAATTTAACGCACAAAAACAAATCCGGAATTGCAACCGAACCAATCGGCTGATAATTGTATCTCACACTACCACAAATTCCAGCAACACCAAATATTATCAGAAAACCCAAAAAGCTATTTTTCTTTTTTGAAATTCTAAATTTATTTCTTTTAAGTTGAAGAATAGCAAAAGGAATTGCTATTGTTGCAATGAGTTCATCTACATACCCAAATACACTAATCACACTTGACAGTGGAGCTTGAAAAAGCAATAAATAAAAAAGTAGAATAAAAACCATGTAATTGGTGTCGCGGATCCGTTCTTTCATTTTTCTTTTCTCCTACCATGTGAATTATCTGTTTTTATCCTTGATCCGCAAAATTCCACTTCCAATAAAGCAGTCGTGCCGGAACAGCAAAAACTATAAACATCATCTTGTTTTTTGACTTTCTGAAAAGATCTATTTCTCCAACGCCTGCGAATTTTCCATATATCTGATACTGTAGCGCAGCTTTAATTTTTGCTTTAATATTGGAATCCGAATCTAAAAACGCTTCCGCTCTAGCCACACATCCATTCGGGGACTTTATATTGTGCTTTCTGCGGTTATTGGTCAGACCATCCTCGAGGTAGTCCGAAACGTATATCACGCGATTAAAGAATCGCATTTTATATTTTTCAGACATTCTAACCCAGACAATATCTTCTCCTAGAAACTTTTCGCCTTGAAACTCAGGAAACAAATATTCTTTTAGGCAGTGTGTATACCACACTTCTGCCATATCTCCACCAATGCCTCTATTAATTCGGCACTCAACGTAGGATTCTTTCATCCCATCCTGTGGCACACCAGATGTACTCAGATATCCACCATCCGGCTTTCCTCTCAAAAAACTAAAACCACAAAGATCACTCTCATTTTTATACCTTTTATAAATCTCATTAACATAAGAAATTGCATCTCTAGTAAGGGAATCATCACTGTCAACGATAAACGTCAACGGTGTCTTTATAAACTGATATGCATAATTCAGAGCCGTGTGCTTTCCGCCATTTTCTTTTCTATGATAAAAAATCGGGAAATCTGCCGTCTGTTTCATTTGTTCGACACGTTCGCTTGTGTCATCTGTACTACCATCATCTACAATGAGCCACTCAAAGTCCTTACAGTCCTGAGCACATAAGGATTCATATAGTTTTTCCAGAAGTTTTCCTCTATTGTAGGCGGGTGTAAGAACTGTTATATTGCTCATTTTAGTCCACCATCATTTCTTACTTCGTCTCCATCTGCTGTGCGATATCAGCGTCCACGATTTCCTCGCCGGTCTTATGCTTCAGCTGCTCCTTGGAGGCCTCACTCAGACCATTGTTAATTACACAGTTCATATCGCAGGTGCTGCACTTGTCCAAATCCTCTTTAGTAACTTTGCCATCACGATAATCGCGGCAGATTTTCAGCTCGTACATGCTGTACGGATGCTTGGTGAACAGAGCCTTGAACTTGTGAACCAGAACCCAGGTAGCCGGCTTCCAGATGTACTTGTGCATCGCAGGACTTACGCTGCCGATCATCCAGCAGTCACGGTCGCAGCAACGAACCTTTGCACGAACTTTCTCTGCTTCTGGGCTATTCCACAACTCATCCCAAGTCTGATTGTTCAGGTTACCCATGACTTCCTTATCCTTGGTACCATTGCAAGGCATAACATCGCCATACGGGTCGATGAAGAAGGTATCAAAACTCATGTCGCAAGGCAGCAACCGCTTCTGGCCATAGATGTAATTGATCAGGCCGTGGTTGAAGTAAGCGCGGAACCACTTCTTCGGGCTATTGCTGCGGAGCAGTTCGTTGACCAGATTCTCGAAGTTCTTTGCAACCATCGGACGGTCATGGATGATGTTCTTGGCCTCAACGAAGTAGAAGCTGTTGTGCAGAGAAGCAGTTGCAAACTCCATACCCATCTCGTCAGAGATCTTGTACAGAGGAACAAGGTCAGGAGCATTCTTGTCCTGAACGGTCATGCCAAAGCCAACGTCTTTCATGCCCATCTCACGCAGCTTCTTCAGCGTGCCATAGCCACGCTGGTAGCCGTTCTGCAGGCCACGAATCTCATTGTTGGTCTGCTCCAGACCCTCGATGGAGATACGAATGCCAATCTGAGGAAATTCTTTGCACAGGTCAACGATACGGTCAGTGAAGAAACCGTTCGTCGAAATAACGATACGGTCAGACTTCTTATACAGTTCACGCACGATATCCTTCAGGTCGGTACGGATGAACGGCTCGCCGCCGGTGATATTGGTAAAGTACATCTTCGGCAACTTCTTGATGGTTTCGATGCTGATTTCCTCTTCCGGCTTGGAAGGTGCTTTATAGCGGTTGCACATAGAGCAACGAGCGTTGCAGCGGTAAGTGACGATGACTGTACCATTCAGTTTCTTTTCGTTATTGTTAGCCATTTTTCTAATACCTCTATCTCTCTTTTTATCTATAAACCTTCATAATCTTCTCGTAATACTCATCAATAGTATCGAAGCTGATGTCCTTACAGTTCGCACTGTACTCCGCACACAGCTTCTTATCACCCCAGAGCTTCTCGATCTTCTTCTTCAGATCTTCGGCATTACCGCTCTCAAACAACTCGCCGGTCTTACCAACCTGAATCAGTTCCGGGATGCCACCGATGTTCGCTCCCAGCACCGGCGTGCCGTACATCTGGGATTCCATCACAGAGAACGGGCAGTTCTCATACCACTCAGAAGGGTAAATGGAGAACCGTGCCTCACGGATGAGCTTTTCCAGTGCCTCGCCTTTCTGGAAGCCAACGTTCTTGATGTTCTTAATACCATTTACTGTCTCTTCCAGAGGACCGGTGCCAGCGAAGATGAACTGTACATCCGGCAGTTCCTTACAGACCTTGATGAGTGTGCCGATGCCCTTCTCCTCAGAGAAACGGCCAAAATAAAGTATGTAATCCTTCTTTTCCGTTTCCTTCCACTCCACCTTGTCGATGAAGTTGTGCATTGCCACGGTCTTCGTGGCAAACAGAGGATTACTGTCCATCTTGCTCTTCATGAACTCAGAGCAGCAGATCATGGTGTCAATGTACTTGTAGGTACCCTTCCACTTCCAGAATTCGGCTTCCATCATGCCGATGGCTGACTTCGCCGTGGAACCGTGAATACACTTGCCTTTCATGCAGTTCACGAAATGACCGCCGAGGCACTTCTCACAGTTCTGGTGGGTGTTCGGATTGTTCAGCATGTGGTTCGGGCAGACCAACTGGTAGTCATGTGCCGTGAAGATGATCTTACAATCTCTTCCGGTCTCCTTGCGCCACTTCACGATTTCCAGAATGATGGAAGGTGTCAGCTGGTAGTTGAAGTTGTTCAGGTGACAGACATTCGGCTTGAAGTCGTCCAGAACTTTCCGCAGCTGCACTCTTGCTTCCTTGCTGTAGATGGTCTTGATCGGGTAGGTCAGCTTGCTCAGTTTGCTGCCGCCGTGGAAATCCATATCAGATGTATAAGCATTGACCCGGTTGCCCACGCAGCAGCCTTCGTGCTCCATACCGAAGTACTGAACCTCATGTCCGTGCTGCTCCAATGCCTCACCCAGCTTAAATATGTACGTCTCCGATCCGCCATTCGGATATAAAAATTTATTTATTATCAATACTCTCATCTATTATTTTCTCCTGTACAGCTTCATGGTTTCTTTCACAACTTCATCCCAGTTATACTTTTCACAGATGAAATCTGCGGCCTGCTTTTTGTATGCATCTACCTTTTCGGGATGGTCACAGGCGTCCTGCAGCTTTTCTTGCAAATCCTGCACATTAGCCTTTTTGAAAATCAATGCCTTATCTTCCACAACCTCTGCGCACTCCGGAATGTCGGAAACCAGACAGCAATTGCCGTAGCTCATCGCCTCCAGCAGGCTCAGGGGCATTCCTTCCAGATCGGACGGCAGTGTGTAGATATAAGCGTTACTGTACAGTTCATCCAACATCGTTCCCTGCACAAACCCGGTAAAGAGAATCCGGTCGTCATCCTTAGCTAACTCCTTCAATTCTTCCATAAAGGAATCGGTATCACTGGAGCCGCCTGCGATGACCAGCTTTTTATCCGTCTTAACATTCTTGAAGGCCTCAACCAGATATCGAATACCCTTTTCTGGCACCAGACGACCGAGGAACAATATGTATGAGTCTTTTTTCAGCCCGAACTTATCTGTAATCAGATTTGCTTCCCGAATCTGCGGCCTATTCACGCCATTAGGGATAAAGTGTGTTTCTCTGCCATAAGTTTCCTTAAAATAGTCCTGCACGCCCTTACTCAGAACAATGATCTCGTCCGCATATTTCACGGCATTTTTTTCGCCCTGACGGATAAATTTGGAACCAAACCCTGACTGCCACTTCTCGCGCTGCCAGTCAACGCCATGGATGGTAACCACCACCCTTTTTCTGAACATTTTGGGCAGCCATGAGAAGAAGGCCGGTCCCTCTGCATGGATATGCACCACATCGTATTTTCCAAATGCACTGTAAAGCGCTGCAAAAGCCGATGCGCTTACCGCTGCAAGGCCTTTTTTCTCTATCGTTGGAACGTACTTCTGCCGGATTCCCTCATAGTTTGTGTTGTCGATATCGTCATACTCTGCACCGCTTACATGATGTCCCGACCGGTTATAGCAGGTCACCTGACAGCCTTGCTGTGCCATCCGCGTGCACAGCTCCTTTACAACGATTTCTACGCCGCCCTCTCTCGACAATCGCTTCTGTCCAAATACCGCAATTCTAAGGTTTCTCTCCATCTCGTCTCTCCAACCGTATTCCTTCCATGTACTATTTTTTACTCCCCACGCCCCAGCAGGCATACCTTGAAGGTCTTAAAAATGATCTTCCAATCCACCCAGAAGCTGCGC
>ULMY01005952.1_pt1 | contig 12105 bp, 10 predicted proteins | sample 1951781 | NCBI WGS metagenome assembly ULMY01 (sample SAMEA4835563, study PRJEB28245) | human gut metagenome | biome: gut microbiome; material: fecal sample | place: Denmark | collected 2008
CTGTTAAGTACATGGCATTTAGCCTTATATACCTCTGACATACCGCCAGAGCCAACCATCTCAATGATCTCATATCGACCACTGAGCATCGTTCCCGGATTCAACATACCAACTATTCCTCCCAATCTATAGCAACCACAACAGCGGATATATTATCCTTACCGCCATAGTAATTAGCTCTGTCTATCAGTTTCCTGCAGGCCTCATTCAGGTCATCAGTACCCGAAATGATGTCTCTTATCTCATCGTCCTCTATCATATTGGACAATCCATCAGAACAGAGCAACACCTTGTCATCTGATGCGAGCTCGACCTCAAAAAAATCAGGAACAACGCCATCCCCTATGCCCAGCGCTCTTGTAATTATGTTTTTCTCCGGATGATTTCGTCCTTTATTCCTGTCTAACTGACCATTCCTGATGAGTTCCTCAACTAGCGAATGATCCATTGTTATCTGTTTTATTTCACTGTTTACTATATATAATCTGCTATCACCTATATTGGCAACATACATAGTTCCATCATCTATAATCGCAGCTACAAATGTTGTACCCATACCGGCATAATCGTCAGGATCGCTGAGTGCAAGCTTATACACCTTGTCATTTGCATATATTATAGATCTCTTCAAAAGTGTAACAGGGTTCCTTGTCTCGCTCTCACGTATATATTCTGTTGCAGCCTCTATCGCTGTCCTGGAAGCAACGTCCCCTGCCTTATGACCTCCCATTCCATCCGCAACAATGTACAGATTCTGGACAGGTCCTACTGCCTCATCTGTATAAAAGATACTGTCCTGGTTCATGGAACGCTTCTTGCCAACATCTGTTATTCCAACTGATTTCATATTCTATATCGTTCTCCAACATCTTAAAATATAATCCGATACGCCACCTTGCCTATTTTATCACAAGACATAAAAAAGAACAAGATGAACCTATTTAAAGTCCATCCCACCCTGTTCCTCGTACTTTCGACGCAGCTGTCCGCATGCAGCATCTATATCCCGCCCCATACTTCTTCTGACTGTTACAGTTATCTGCCTGCTCTCAAGCACCTTTCTAAAGTTTTCTATGGAAGTGTTATCCGCCCGCTCGAAGCTTCTCTCTTTTATTGGATTGACCGGTATAAGGTTGACATGACAGTTCATTCCTTTTATGAGAGCCGCAAGTTCGCGCGCCTTTTCAGGGCTGTCATTCTGTCCCTTGACCAGTGAATACTCAAATGTGATCCTCCTGCCAGTCTTATCAAAATAATATCTGCAGGCATCTAACACCTCTTCAATGCTGTATCTGTTCGCAATCGGCATGAGTTCCCGCCTGTCCGCATCATTTGGTGCGTGAAGCGACAGTGCAAATGTTATCGTCAGATCCAGATCCGCAAGTCTCTTTATCTCCGGAACCAGACCGCAGCTTGAAACCGTTATATTTCTCTGGCTTATGTTGAGCCCGTTCTCATCCGTCAGCATCTTTATGAACCTGACCAAATTGTCAAAGTTGTCAAGTGGTTCTCCTGTTCCCATGACAACGACATTTGATATCCTCTCACCTGAGATCTTCTGTATTTCGTATATCTGTGAAAGCATCTCCGACGCTGTTAGATTTCTCACTAGACCACCTATCGTGGAAGCGCAGAATCTGCAGCCCATGCGGCAGCCAACCTGGGAGGATATACACACTGAGTTCCCATGCTTATATCTCATGAGTACGCTCTCTATTACATTTCCGTCATGAAGTCTGAAAAGGAATTTATTTGTTCCGTCTTCCTTCGACTCAAGTCTTGTGACAACATTTACACCGTATATCTTCTGTTCATCCATCAGCTCGCGGAGTGATTTGGGAAGATTTGTCATCTCCTCAATGCTTCCCGCCAGCTTTACATGAAACCACTGATATATCTGCTTTGCCCTGAATGCCGGCTGTCCAACGCCCTGCACCCAGTCCTTGAGTTCATCTATCGACATGGACTTGAGATCACACTTTGTCTCTTCCGTATTGGTATTATTGTCTGTACTGCATTCTGTATTTTTTTCTGTTTTGTTTTTCACACCTGTATCTGACATATCTATTCCTGTCCAATCTGATTATTACTGTCTGCCCTGAATTTCGATATAAAGAATCCATCACATTCATCTATTCCCTGATGCAGAGTCACAAATCCTCTCTCTCCGCCATGTTCTGGAACGACATCATCTATCCCGCACAGGCTGAAATCATGCGTATCTGCAAACCAGACCGCATTTTCATCGTTCTCAATGCTGTCTATGGTACATGTTGAATACACAAGAGTTCCCCCCGGCTTCACATACCGACACACGGTATCCAGTATCTCCCGCTGAAGCTGTGCAAGCTCCTTTACGCTCTCCATGGAAACGTGATATTTTATATCATTTTTTCTACCCATGATACCAAGTCCCGAACACGGAAGATCCGCTATGACAACATCCGCCTTGCCAGTCAGCTCCTCATCAAATTCCCTTGCATCATGCACCTGCACCGTCACATTTGAAAGTCCAAGTCTCTCTATATTCTCCTCTATCAATTCCGTTTTCTTGTCTATCAGGTCTCTGGATATGACATGGCCTTCACTTCCGGTCAGCATGGCTGCATACATGGTCTTTCCTCCGGGAGCAGCACATACATCGACCACCAGGTCACCCTCATTGATACCCGCAGCTTTTACCGCAAGACATGAACTCTGATCCTGGACCACGAATTCGCCATCAAAAAATCCAGGAACCTTTCTTATATAATCATAACCGCTTATGAGCAGTGATGTATCATTCATCGATCCTCGTTCCACGGTGATACCGTTTTGCCGAAGCTTCTCTGAAAAAGCCGTGACACTTATCTTTTCCGTGTTCACCCTTATAGCCGTCGGGCGGTCACTGTCCCCGCTTGCCAGAATCCTGTCTATCGTTTCATAGTCATAATCCCTCTCCAGGATTTCAAGCAGTTCCTCCGGCACTGAATACATCACCGAATAATATGCCCGCTTATCCTTTTCCTGATCAGGAAACACTATTGAGTCCTTATTTCTCGCTATGTTCCTCAGAACGCCGTTCACAAATCCCCTCAGACTGCCAAATCCGTGGTCCGCCGCCAGTTTGACACACAGATTACATGCGGTATGATCCTGAACCGAATCCATGTAGAATATCTCATATGTCCCCATTCTCAGGACACATCTTATGAGCGGCTTGCACTTGTTTATCTTTGTCTTTGAGAACTGATTAACTATATAATCCAGTCTCATGCGTTTTTCCGTGACGCCCTCCACCATCCTAGTAATATAAGCCCTGTCCTGTTTGCTCATGAACTGATTTGCTCTTAGTGCTGTACCTAGCGCAGTATTTGAAAAAGTATGGTTCTTTTCTATATCAAGAAGAATAGAAAGAACCACCTCACGGGTATTCTTCTCCATTATGTCTCTCTATATCCTTTCTCCATCACACAGCTTGTTTCCCGCAAGGAATGCTGCGGCATCCATAGGTTTCTTTCCCTCCGGCTGGAGTCTCTTTATCTGCAATGCGCCCTCACCGCACACAATGGCAAATGATTTCTTTGTCACACCTGTGATCTGTCCCGGCTCCGTACCTTCCGGTGCATCTGTGACACACGCGCCATATATCTTCACACTCTTACCTTTTATCCTGGTAAACGCGCAAGGCCATGGCTGCAATCCCCTGACAAGTCTCTCTATCTCGTCTGCTGGCTTTGTAAAATCAATATCCCCCATATCTTTGCTGAGCATGGCTGCATAACAGCTCTCATCATCGTTCTGCACCGTTCTCTCGGCGGTACCATTCTCTAGTTTATCAAGTGTTGACAATATAAGTTCCGCACCAGTCTTCGCAAGCTTGTCAGTCAATGTCTCGCCGGTATCGTCACTCATTATAGATACGACGCTCTGTTCTATGATATCGCCGGTATCAAGCCCTTTTGCCATGTACATCGTTGTGACACCGGTCTTATTCTCTCCATCTATGATTGCCCTCTCTATAGGGGCTGCTCCCCTGTACTTTGGAAGCAGGGATGCATGTATATTGATACATCCATACTTCGGGATATTCAGAATGCTCTCAGGCAGTATCTGTCCATACGCCGCAACTACGATGGCATCAGGGGCATACTGCTTTATTTTCTCCACATTTTCAGCCTCACGCAGCTTCACCGGCTGATATACCGGTATGCCATACTCAAATGCCTTGACCTTAACCGGTGTAGGCTGTAGCGCCTTACTTCTGCCCTTCGGTTTGTCTGGCTGTGTATAACAGGCAACGACCTCGTGTCCTGCATCAACCAGACTCACCAGTGCATTAACTGCAAAGTCCGGTGTTCCCATGTATATAATTCTCATCCGTTATTCCTCCTGTAAATCATACGCCCACTTCTGACTCTCAATTACTTCTGCTCCACCTCATGAAGACCGTCAACCACCAGATCCTTGTAGAGCTTACCGTCCAGATGATCAAGCTCATGGCATATTGCTCTTGCAAGCAGTCCCTCTCCCTCGACCGTAAACTCCTCCATATTCTCATCGTATGCCTTACATACAACATGCATAGGTCTTGTCACCGTTCCAAACTTCCCAGGCAGGCTGAGACATCCCTCCTCGCCTGTCTGCTCACCGTCAGCCTCGATTATCTCGGGATTTATAAGGCACAGAGGATTGTCATCACAGACATCTATAACAACTATTCTCTTGAGTATTCCAACCTGTGGAGCAGCAAGTCCTACACCGTTTGCCTCATACATCGTATCAAACATATCATCGATGAGGGTGAGTGTCCTGTCGTCCATCTTTGTGACAGGTCTACAAGTCTTTCTGAGTATGTCATCTCCGTCAAGTCTGATATTTCTTATTGCCATCTTTATATTCTCCTTTTCCTGATTTATTGCTTATTCTTTATTCTTTTATCTCGTCAATACATATTCATAGGATTGAAATCAAAAAACACATTTATACCGGAATTTATCTCTCTAGTTTCGTCATCCCGAAGCCATTCCTCAACGCAGTTCTTCACATCCACGAGCACCTGATAATCCCGATGCTTTATGTACAGCACTTTCCGATACAGATCCTTCACCTTTGCAAGAGCAGGCTCCGCAGGGCCTATCACCGCCAGATGCCGCACATTCCTGTGATTTCCTCTTATATGAGAATACATCCTATCCATTGTATTGGCAAGCTGTTCTTCATTCTCCCCGACCGCCATTATGACCAGCATATTCCACTCAGGTGGGTATCTCATAAATGAACGGTAGGCACTCTCCGTCTCATAGAATGAACGGTAATCCTGATTTGCCGCAGCCACTATGGCATAATTATCCGGCTTGTACGTCTGAATGACTACCTTTCCTGGCACATCACCTCTTCCGGCACGTCCGGCAGCCTGTGTCAGCAGATCAAATGTCCTTTCACCGGCACGGTAATCCCCGTCAAAAAGTGTGAGATCCGCAAGCAGGATTCCGACCAAAGTCACATTTGCAAAGTCATGTCCCTTGACTATCATCTGCGTTCCTATGAGGATATCGGCATCTCCCCTGCCAAAACTCTCCAGTATCTGCTCATGTGAATTCTTCTTAGACGTTGTATCCTTGTCCATCCGGAGTGTCCTGGCCACAGGAAACATCCTGTTTATCTCCTGTTCAACCTTCTCTGTTCCAACGCCGTATCCGCCTATCAGTCTGGAGCCGCAGGATGGGCACTTTGAAGGTTCTTCAACCGTATAGCCGCAATAATGGCAGACCAGCTTTCCCCCATTTGACGCCATGTGTTTTGTCATAGACACATCGCAGTGAGGACACTTTACTACCTCCCCACAGTTTCTGCATGATACAAAACTGTTGAAGCCTCTCTTGTTGATGAACAGCATTATCTGCTCATGCCTGCTCAGCCTGTCCGTTATATCCTCAGCGAGTTCATCGCTTATGATGGATCTGTTGCCCCTTCTGAGTTCTTCCCTGAGATCCACTATACTCGTGTCCGCCATCTTCCTGTCCGACACTCTCTCATCCATCGTCCACAGCCTAAACTCACCGCTCATCGCTTTTTTATAGCTCTCCACAGATGGGGTGGCCGATCCCAGTATCACACTGGCACCCTCAAGCCTTGCGCGTTCTATCGCCGTCTCTCTGGCATGATACTTAGGTGGATTATCGCTCTTATAGCTACTCTCATGCTCCTCATCGATAATTATCAGACCAAGCCTTTCAAACGGTGTGAACAGAGCTGATCTGGGACCTATAACAACGTCGACATCCCCTTTTTTAGCCCTTTCAAACTGATCATACCTCTCACCACTACTCAGTCTTGAATTGACCACAGTCACCCGTTCTCCAAAATACCTTGTAAAATATTTTATAGTCTGATATGTTAGAGCGATCTCAGGAATCAAGACAATGGCCTGTTTTCCCTGCTCTATAACTCTGCGGATACACTGCACATACACCTCTGTCTTCCCGCTTCCTGTCACTCCGTGCAGCAGGTAAGTCCTGTGCACATCTTTATCAACATCATCTTGAAATTCATTTATGATCGACATCTGTATGTCGTTAAGCTCTATATCAGGAGCCATGAAAGCCTCTTTGCGCACAGCGTCGGATGTGACTTTCCTGTAGCAACTGTCCTCAGTGACAGTGATCACACCTTCTTCCTGCATAGCTTTTACCGTCGCAGAAGATACACCAAGTTCTCCTGTAACTTTACTCATAGGGATGATATTTTCACCTTTCAGCGTCCTTAGAAGTCTCAGCTTTGCCCTGGCATTTCTCTTCATATATTTATATTCGATCTCATCAGTCTCATCTACTGCAAGTGCCACATATCTGACGACCACAGATCTCACAGTTTTCTTCACTGGCATGACAGTCTGAAGCGCATTTATCATCGTCGAGCCGTAATTCTCCTTGATCCATCCGGCAAGGGCCACCAGTCTGCCGGGAGCAGCTATCCCCTCCGTGCACACGGAATCTATTGTCTTCATTTTTGTCCTGTCGTACTCTGTGCGGTCAGATATACCTATGACATATCCCGTTCTCATGGTATTTCCTCTGCCAAAAGGAATATTTACCTGACATCCCGTTCTGATCTGCGATACAAGTTTCTCTGGAATGACATACTGAAATGCTCTATCTATCGCCTCATGGGATATATCAATTATCACGTCCGCATATAACTCCTGCATCTTCTTCCTCCAAAATCTGCCCTATCAGTTCTCTCTCATCCATATGTGTCCTGTGCCCCATCACATCCTGATATGTCTCATGTCCCTTTCCTGCCAAAAGTACCACATCACCGGCCACGGCATGGACGATCCCATATCTTATCGCTTTTTTTCTATCCGGTATTCTGATGTACTCCGCTCCGGCAGCATTTAACCCGTCTTCTATATCATCCATGATAGCCTCTGGATCCTCAAAACGCGGATTGTCATTGGTAACAATAGTGAGATCCGCCATTTTCCCTGAAACCATCCCCATTCCTATTCTTCGGCTTTTTGCCCTGTTTCCACCACAGCCGAACACGCAGAATATCTTTCCACCAAAATATGATCTGAGTGTTTTTAATACATTTTCAAGACTGACGGGATTGTGTGCATAATCAATATACACATAGGCACCTCTGTATACGGCAGCACACTCCATCCGCCCGCGGACACATATATCCTCCAGTGCCTTGGACACTGTACTTCTCGGAAAGCCAAGCACATCCCCAGCTGCAATGACCGCAAGAGCATTATATACGTTAAATAGTCCCGGCATATCAATATGGATGGGAACCCTATCTCCGTCAGGCATAACGCATTCACATTCTGTCCCCGGAGTTATGCCGTTGTATGCCATAGCAAGCTGATCTCCGATATATAATGAAAAATGTATGTCATATACAGGCATATGTTCTGATATTTTATCATACAATTCTTTTGACCAGATGTTCATACCATATCCGATAACCCCACTGCACTTTTTCGCGCCGTTCACCTGTATACCATTACATATACACGGAGCATATACATCATCCATATTTATGACCGCATACCTGCACATTGAAAACATGGTGCTTTTCCATCTGATATATTCCTCAAACGTCTTATGCTCGTTTTTCCCTATATGATCCGGAGATATATTTGTGAAAATCCCAATATCAAAATCCACACCGGATACTCTGCCCAGCATGATTCCCTGGGATGACACCTCCATCACGCAACACCTTGCACCATTTGAGACCATGTTGTGCAATATCCTGTGAAGCTGTACCACTCCAGGGGTGGTGTTGACTGACTGCACCTGGCTGCTGCAATCGTCCACCTCTATTGTTCCAATAAGTCCCGTCTTGCATCCACAGGTCTCTAGGACTTTTTTCATCATGTAGGTGACTGTTGTCTTTCCCTTAGTACCCGTTACACCTATGACTGTGAGCTCCCGGGAAGGATATCCCCAAAAATTATTGCACAGTCTACCAATGCTGTATCTTTTATCATGCATTACAACCACAAAAAAGTCATCCGGATAATAGCCGAGCGATCCTGACATGCTATCCGCATCATATACATCCTCACTGTCCCACACTTCATCAGTTATGATTATCCCTGCCGCGCCGCGGGATATTGCATCACCGATGTATTTTCTCCCGTTTGTCACAGCGCCTCTTCTGCACACAAATACCGCATTGGGAGACACCTGTCTTGAGTCATCTACAATATCACATATATCTGCATCAAGACTGCCCTTTATCAGCTCGTATCTGATACCTGAAAACAAACATTCAGCACGCATGAATACCTCCGCCGTCTATAATATCTGTTTAATATAGACTATGCTGGAAAGTATCACTTGTGAAATATAGAAAAGGGAGGCTGTGCTTTCACGCTCCAACCTCCTCTGATTCACCTACTCTACTGATCGATCAAATATCAACAGGTCAATAACAGATTACTCCTCATCTGCTCCTACTATCTTGACCTTTCCATGATAAACCTCGTCAACCGCGATCGACAGTGGCTTCTTCTTAGGATCAGCTGCCACCAATGGCTCCTGTCCGTCTATTATCTCCCTTGCTCTCTTTGCTGTTGCAAGAACTATTGAATATCTGCTGTTTACTACAGGCTGCTCACCTGGCTCTACCTCTGCGTTTACTACTGACATTAGATCTGTGTATGATGGATGTAACATATTATTAGATCCCCTTTCTTATATTGATTATTTGAAATGGTCTTGTTTATATCTTATTTTAATTCTGCATCAGATATCTAGTATAATTTATCAGAGTTTTCTTATCTCTGCAAGTTCTTCTTTTATTCCAGCTATATAACCAAGCTGGTTATCCCGGCGGCAGCCATAGCTTCTGATCACAGAGTCGACCGTGTGTATACACTCCTCAAGGTCATCATTGACAACCACATAATCGTACTTGTCCATATCCTCGGCTTCCTCTGTAGCCTTTTTGAGACGTTTAATTATTGTCTCCTCCGACTCTGTACCTCTTCCCGCAAGACGGTTTCTAAGTTCAGATATACTTGGAGCTGAAATAAATATGAGTAAGGCATCCGGGAACTGCTTCTTGACATTCAGTGCGCCCATTACCTCTATCTCAAGGATTATGTCTTTGCCCTCCTCAAGGCTCTTTTCAACGTATTTCTTTGGAGTTCCATAGTAGTTTTCCACATACTGTGTCCACTCTATAAATCCGCCGTAATCGATCAGGTTCTCAAACTCTGATTTCTCCATGAAATAGTACTCTCTTCCGTTCACTTCGCCTTCTCTAGGTGCTCTAGTCGTGGCCGAAACAGAAAGATTGTATCCGAAATCCGACACAAGTCTTTTTACCACTGTTCCCTTGCCCACACCGGAAAATCCCGAAATAACTATAAGCGAACCTCTCTTCTTATTCTCCGCCATGATCAATACCTCTGTTTACTGCAAAATTTTATTCAAGATTCTGTATCTGCTCTCTTACTTTCTCTATGTCAGTCTTAAGCTGTATAGCTTTGTCCGATACATCAAGGGAATTCGCCTTCGACAGTATCGTATTTGCCTCTCTGTTCATCTCCTGCGCTATAAAATCAAGCTTTCTTCCAACGCAGCCTCCGACCTCAAGGATTTTTCTTGTGCTGTCGATGTGACTCTTAAGTCTCACGGTCTCCTCGTCAACACATATCTTATCAGCATAAATTACGACCTCTGTAGCTATCCTGTTCTCATCGATGACCGGTCCTGCAATCACCTCTGTTATCTTGTCTGTAAGCTTACGTCTGTATTCCTCTATAAGTTCCGGTGACACCTTTTCTATATAGTCCACCGCTCCAGTCATCTCGTCTAGCTTATCGAGGAGATCCCTCCTGAGATTCTCACCCTCCGTCTGTCTCGATGCAACAAACATCTCTGCCGCCTCGTCCAGTGACATTTCAAGAACTTTCCACAGCTCATCCTTATCCACTTCTTGTTCCTCAACCGTGAACACATCAGGAAATCCGCCAAGCACTGCCGGTGTCACATCGTTGGTTATGCCAAAATCTTCCGCCATCTTGCAGAAATAGCTCATGTATTTCTCTGCAACATCCTTGTTATATTTAAGTTTGACATTGTCATCCGAATAGTCCTCATATGTAATGAATACATCAATCTTTCCTCTCTCGATATACTTTTTGAGATAGGTTCTTATCGATGTCTCAAAAAAACTTATCTTCTTTGGAAGCTTTATGTTTATATCACAGAATCTGTGATTTACCGACTTCATCTCAACGACTATCTTATATGCATCCGTAACCTTTTCGCTACGTCCAAAACCTGTCATGCTGTTTATCATATATATCTCCTATAACTCTGCATACCGACAATATGATAATATCTGGCAACAGATATTATATTATACGTCATGCAGCTGTAAAAATCAATTTTTTCTTGATTATTGTTTCTTATAATTTATTATTGTCATGTCTTCGCCACGCATGAATCAGACAAGCTCTTTTATGCCTGCTATCTGCGGCTCAGCTATCATAGAATAATTTGTATGGTATATGACAAATCCCGGCTTAGCCCCAGTCGGCTTTTTTATATTTCTTCTCTCTGTATAATCGATCTCGACCTTTGGCGCCGTTCTGCCCGATGAGTAATATGCCGCAAGTCTGGCTGCTTCCTCATATGTCGAATCCGGCAGTTCTCCCGCACCCTCAAGCCTTACTACCACATGTGAACCCGGCATCTTTTTTGCATGAAACCACATATCCCCGCCGTTTGCAAGTTTAAATGTAAGTTCATCATTCTGTATATTGTTCTTTCCAACATACATATGGAATCCATCTCTCGATATGTAATGCAGAGGTTTTGCCTTTACAGCCTTCCTATCGCCTTTCCTGTCGCCATTTCTGCCATAGTGCCCCTTTATATATCCGCAGGCCACAAGCTCCTCCTTCACCTGTGTCAGAGAGTTCTCATCTATGGCCATATCCAGAAATGTCTGTACAGATATCAGATGATCCAGCTCCTCCTTGGTCTCCACCGTCAGAGCCGCCAGAGCTTCATATGTCCTCTTAAGCTTGTTGTACTTGGCGAAGTATCTCTTGGAGTTATCCATAACGGATATTGTCTTGTCCAGTGGGATCTTCACCATCTCATCCGTGTAATAGTTGAGTGCCTCAAAGCTCTCCGTCCCCGGCTCAATACCATAGCCGTATGTGTTAATCAGTTCTCCATAGATACGATACTTTTCTCTGGATTCTGTATCTTTCAGCTGCTTAAGCTGAAGATCATATTTCTTGCTGGTCCTCTCTATGGCATTTGAAACTATCTTTCTTAGATCTGCAGACTTTTGTCTGATTCTCGTCACAGCACTCTTCCTATAGAAATACTCATCCAGCACCTGTGATATGTTTTCGCGGTATTCAATCATCTTGTCCACATACATCGTCATCTCTATCGAAGAAAACTCAACAGGTGTATATCTGTCAATCACTATCTGTGGCACATAATTTTCTGACTTTATATCTGATACAACCCCAGCAAACGAACTGTACAGAGAATCCATATCACCCTCACTGAGACTTGCCGTTGACGCATTGCCGTCCAGGCCTGCCCTGTAACATATCTCGGCTGCCGCCACAGG
>ULMY01000913.1_pt1 | contig 11993 bp, 9 predicted proteins | sample 1951781 | NCBI WGS metagenome assembly ULMY01 (sample SAMEA4835563, study PRJEB28245) | human gut metagenome | biome: gut microbiome; material: fecal sample | place: Denmark | collected 2008
AAGAGAATTTAACGCCTTAACTGTTTTATCTGTCGGTTCTTTACATCCCATTTTCAACAATGTTCCATCTATATCAAAAAATGCTATTTTAATCATATATGGCTCTCCTGTACTGTATGATATAATACATTATTAAAACGTTCTCTTATCAAATCTCATATTTCTCGTTTTACCTTTTGAAAAATCATTACATTATAATAATACCATAGTTCACAAACTAAAAAAACACCCCAGAACCGAAATTCCGAGGTGTAATATACTTTTCTGGAACGTCGTAAGACGCACTGGATTGTTGAAATCTTATCTCTTTGAAAGCGTTTGTAGAGCGTGAAGAGCCCATAGATTGGGAATTTGTGTCTGGTAGTGTTACATATCTGTTATGTGCGTAGCACTACCCACACATTCCCAGAACTACTCATCACTTTATTGAAGAAAGAATATTATTCCATCTCAATGCCAATGTTATTAAATGTGTCGACTTCTAAATCCGCAAGTATCATATTAACTCTAATATATCAACCATCCGCAACAAATGCTTACACCGCCGTAATACTAGCATTTTTAATTTTAGTCTCTGATAGGTTTTCATTCCACCTGACTGTACATTCTGTTTCATAATGATATTTTATAAAATCAATTTGAGCTTTGACCCTCACTTTTGCCCCTTCCTTATTAAGAACCGCTGGAAGTCCAATCGAAGAAAGTTAAATTTTTCCAATTACTCTCTAGTTGAAAACATAGCGTAAATAACTGGCAGAAATATAATTATGAGTTGTAATGGTGAATCTTTCATTATAATTCCATATGCAAATATAATAATCAGACAGGCAATACTTACATATATTCCAATCTTACTCTTGTATATGTACACAATCAATGAAACTGCTGACACAACCAGTAATAACACAAATATAATTCCATATAATGTAACACTTACTGAATGAGCATTTCTTTTAACAATCAGGCTTCTTATGGTCAACCCACTCATAGCCAGCGATAAAATCACAGCTATATAAGCACTTATCCTCGTGCTCAGCTTATATTTTTTCATCTGTTAAATCTCCCTTTATATTTCTACACTGTAAACGATATCCATGAATCCTGACAATACTTACTATAAGCAGTGCCAATACTACAATATAAATAATCAGGCTCATCATTACCGTGTCAGGAACTTTAAAATTAACAAATGCTATAATCAAGGCAAACACAATGTCGGCAGCAGCTATAAAATACCATTTATGTATATTCCGTTTATAATCTTTAATAAGTTCAATACTATTCATTCCCTTATCATTATAACCAGCATCAAGTTTATAAATGTTAATTGGCATTCTCTCATCATTCATTACTAATCCCTCCGCAAAAAAACAACTGCTTAGTTACATATGTATTATACATTATTAATTTGTCGCTTTCTTTATAAAAAATATCACTTTACAATTAGAATTTAAGATATTATGCTATTTTTATATTTAATATCATTAGAAGGAAGTAAAATGCATGCCAAGACATATAAAAGACGGTAATAATTTTGAAATAAACAGAAGTATCGTTTATAACGGAAAAGATATTAATTTTCATATGCCATCAATGAGTGCATGTATAAAACATTATGAGATTGGTTTTCAGATATCTGGCAGTCATCATGTATACTCAACTGATGGAGAGTGGGATATTCTCAGAGGATATGTTGGAACAATGCCTCTTGGATTACATCACCAGACCTTTTATACCAGCAATGAAACGCATAACAGCATACTTATTAAATATTCATTTGATATAGCTGATTATATAAAGTCAGAAATATCTGCTGTTGCATTTAACAGATTCTACGCTGAAAAATACCACATTCTGAATCAGGAAGGCCAGCAAGTTGTCCGGAATATTTTTGAAAAGATGCTGACTGAGTATAATATTAATTCACCATACTCAGATTCTAAATTAAAGGCATTGCTTACATACTTAATTATATTTATTATTGAGCATGAGTTATCTCATGATATAAATGGCAGCCAGGGCAAGAAAATAAACAAAAATATCAATGATGTTATGAGATATATAGACTCTAATTATATGACTGATATAAATGTGGATAATATTTGTAAATTATTTAGCTTTTCCAGCTCTCATTTTTCAAGGCTATTCAAACAAAATACAGGAGAAGCTTTTTCAAGATATTTATCTAAGGTAAGATTAGAACATGCTATAGTTTTACTGTCAAATACTGACAAACCAATAGATCAAATTGCATATGAATGCGGATTTAAAAGTACAAGCTACTTTAGTTATGCATTTAAAAAGGAGTTTCTTGTTTCGCCACTTAAGTATAGGATGCAGATGAAGGGTTAATGTAATTAATGTCAAAAAACACCCCAGAACCGAAATTCTGGGGTGTAATATACTTTTCTGAAACGCCATAAGACGCTTTGGATTGTAACGATTATCTCTTTGTTAACGTTTTGATATCCTGAAAAGCCCATAAATAGGGGATTTGTGTATGGCAGTGTTGCATATGTGTTGTATGCTGTTGACTGCCCACACATTCCCAAGACTACTCATTACTTTAACAAAGAAAGGAACTACTACTATGAAAATACATTTTGCTTACTATAATCAATACAAGAACGGAATTGATATTGCTTTTGCTGATAATACATTACTATTCTTATCATGTGCTGAAGCTGAAAAGAATCTCCATACTACACCTAACTCTCAAAGACTTATTGATAACCTTGCAATTGATAATCCGCTTATGTATGCTGCACTTGCTCTTGATTGCGAGTTGCAGGCTTGGGCTGATGCTATGGATGAGGATTGGAGTCCATAAGATTAAATTCATAGGTTAATCATCCAGCATTTTTTTTACATCCAATACACTTTCATCTTCGCCTTGAAAATCTTCTACAATCTTTTTATAAAATGTACTTATATCGTTATCCTTTATAATCCAATTTATCTGATTGTTTTCCACCGCTGCTATACATATATCTGATATGTTTTTCTGTGACAAATCCGAATACTCCATTAATTTTGAAATAATTCTATGAGTTTCCATAAAACTTGAACTTTCATATAAATTACTAATCAAATTTTCTTTATACTGTTCTAATGTAATATTATAATCCTTGTAATTTTTTAATAAAAAATCATGTAGTGATCTATAGAAATGTATTTGTGATTTCTTTTTACTATCCCATTCAGTTAATAAATATATATTAAATTGATCTTTGCAAAATTCAGAGCAATAATCTTTATCATCACTTATAAAATATAAATCTTCTCCATCCGGTATGTTTTCCAGTAAACACTCCCAATTAACAGCATCTCCATAACTGTTTTTCTTACCCGGAGGATTCCCTAGATCATATCTCAATTTTGCCTTATTTATAATATCATTTGAGCATTCAATTATTTCTGTTTTATTAAACAATTCATTAATCGCAATATCGGCGGGGGTAGTTTGGTTTAAAACATCATTAGTAATTTTTTCCACAAGTAAGCTATGCTCTTTTTTTAATTCATCAAATCTTTCTTTTAAATTATTATAGTTATCATAGCATTTTACTAAATTAGGGAATTGAATTTGGGTAAATTTAAATTTGTCCAATGCATCTTTTATTTTAGAATCTCTATTTCTTAGATACTCACTACGCACTTGCTTTGGAATATATATTTTTATTTCTTTACCTATAAGTTCTTTGAGCTTATTTAATTCTATTAAGTCATCTTTTGACAAATGAAACATTGCTAACCATATATTTGTATCAATAAATAGATTAACCATATTTTTTCCTTTCTTAGCTTTATTTGATGCATTTATATTTATGAGTAAATAATATTAATTTATCTTATAGTTGTCAAATTTTTATTTCTTCTAATTGTCACATATCGAACTAATTCCTGAAATTCTAAATGCTTATAAATACCTTTTACACATATTTAACATTATAAAATTTCAACAAACTTTTATATGTATATAAAACATAAAGCACAACTATATAATATAAAGATATAAATCCAACACAACATTAGTTACAATACATAATTTCGATGCCAAAAATATTATTGTATTTTTTTATTTGTGATTGTTTTTTCCTCAACTCCCATTTATAATAAAATTTTGGAGGATTTTATCATGGAAAATTTCACAGTTTTAAACTACCAGGGAAGTAAAAACAATCTCAGTAGTTTTATTCATAAAAATATAGAGCCATATATACAAGAAGGTAAAGCCATATTAGATATATTTTCAGGTTCTGCAGCTGTCAGCAATATGTTTAGAGATAATTATCAAGTATATGCAAACGATGCAGAAATTTACGCCAGTATTATAGCTGATGCAATATTAAATCAAGTAGATATTGAATCTGCAGCGGATCTAATAGATTCTATAAATGCAAAATATACTACAGAAATAAATAAACTTTCGAAACCTGTACTAAATTATATAAATAAAGAACAATCTGCACTTGCCGAGGAAAATTATAATGATTTGATATATTTATATAATTCCTATCCTACTGTATGGAATCATAAATATTCTGAAATAACACAAAATGAATTATATGTAGATACTATAAGGCAAATGCATGATTACTATCTATTTACGACATATTATTCAACTAACTATTATGGCATAATACAGTCTCTTGATATCGATTGTATAATAAAAATAATTGACAAGCATTTCCTTTCATATAGAAGTTCTCTTCTTTCTTGTCTATTTTATGCAATGAAAGAAGCTGTTTTTTCTAAGGATGGTCATATGGCACAACCACTCAATCCTGAAAAAAATATTAGTCGACTATTTACACAGAGGAAGAAAAATATCTTTGATCTTTTTATTAAGAAATTCAAAGAATACACATCTATTCCTCTTTCAAAATTTTCAGGAAAAAATACTGTATTTAATTCAAATTTTGAGGATCTGTTAGACCCCAAAATTTTTTCCAATATTGGATTGGTTTATGCCGACCCCCCTTACACAGATATGCAATATTCAAGATATTACCATTTACTTAATGTTGCTGCTAAATATGAATATCCTGATTTGACCACTACAAAGAATGGCTACACAAAGGGGCTTTACACAGAAGGTCGCTATCAATCCAAATTAAGTCAACGTGGTTCAGCAAAACATACCTTGGAAAAATTGATAGAATTTTGTTCCAATAGCAATACAAATTTAGCTATTAGTTATGCCTACCCTCAAGATAGAGAAAATCAAGCTACTGACAGATATACTATTTCAATTGATGAATTAATCCAGCTCGCACAAAAATACTATACTAATGCTCGTGTAAATGTCATAACTCAAAATTACAGCCACGCCAACCATCGTAATAGTGAACACAAAAAAGTTTGGGAATATCTAATACTATGTGGGGACAAAAATATTAATCAAGTTAATATTGACTCTCTTAAATACGATTTATGCAACTTAACACCAACGAAAAATAATCCTATGTATAATTCACATATGTATTGGTCCCAAAAAGCTTTCAATGTTTGTGACAAATTAATAGATTCATTATCAAATAGAGGCGATGTAATTTTTGATCCATTTCTTGGTTCGGGAGTGACAACACTAGAAGCAATCAAAACTGACTTATCTCGTTGTGCTATAGGTTGTGATATAAATGATATGCCAATATTTATTTCTAAAATTTTATTATCAATTAATAGCACACCTAAAATAAAAAATGTTCTTGATAATTTCATCAAGGAGTTAGATGCGTTAAACTGTTATTATGAAACCATTTGTCCTAAGTGCAAGTCTACTGGAATAATATCAAAAGTAATTTTCGACAAACCAGAGCGCACCGGTTCAAAAATCACAATCAAAACCATCAATTATAGTTGTGCTTGTTCTAAAAAAGGTATTAAATTAGCAGATGAAAACGATTATGCTAAACTTACTACACTTCAACCTTTAAAGAACATTTCTGATACTGACTTATTATATAACTCAAAAATTGCGGTAACAGAAAATGATAATATTACTAATATTTTTACAGGACGTAATCTCTCTGTTTTAGATGAAATACTCAGTTTAATTTCAAAATACGATACAAACTATCAGGATATTTTAAAATATATACTTATGTCTATATTGCATTTGTGTAAAATAACCGATAAACACTCTAATTCACAATGGCCATTATGGATACCTAGAATAGATTGCGTTGAAAAAAATATTGTTGACATATATACAAAAAAAATCAAAAAATTTTATAGTGTAATTCCTTTTATGAAGGAAAATTATTCAAATTCACAAATTGTGAAATCATATAATATGCTTTCACCTGGTAAGTGCTTCTTGATGAAAAAAGGAAGTCAATTGATAACTGAACAAGATATACCTAATAATAGTATTGACCTAATAATAACTGATCCTCCCTATTTGGAACAGGTTTTGTATTCAGAATATATGCAATTATACAAACCTTTCCTTAATTTAGATTTTAACTTAGATGATGAAATAATTGTATCATCTGCACCTTCTCGTAATAAAAATAGAGAGAATTATTTTGATTTATTAGATCAGGTTTTTAATATGTGTTCTCAAAAGCTAAAGACAAATCATTACCTGTGCTTATATTTTCATGATTGTAGCCTTAACGTTTGGAACACATTAATATCTATACTAGAAAAAAATCTTTTTAGATTTATTACTCAAATTCATATAGATAAAACAGTAACCTTGAAAAATATTATTAGTCCCAAAAAATCGCTTAATGGTGATTCAATATTAATTTTTTCAAAAAGCATTTCTCCTATAAAACATAATGCAACGGAGGATGTGTCTGAAATTGAACACAACATTATACGTCAAGCAAAGTATATGGTAAAAGTAAGTGGACAATTATCAACTCCTGAATTATATGATAATGGACTTATGGAAATTTTAATTCAAAATGGATGGCTAGAAAAAATATCCACAAAATATTCTTCCCTTGTTGATATCTTCGAAAAACACTTAACCTGGGATTCAACAACTGCAAAATGGAAATAACAAAAATGCGAGGATAACCCTCGCATTTTTGTTACCTCTCCTATATTCCGTTATAATACTTCCTTGGAAAATATTTGTTTAATCGTTGCATTAACTGATTTCCATCAACTGTCTCAACCTCCAGGTCAATAGCCACTTTTTTACCATCCTTTGTATATCCTGATGTAGTGACACATACTGCATAATCAAATCCTCTTCTCATTCTTTCTGCATACAATCTCTGTATTGGATCTGAGCCAACATTAGATGCCCAACGTTTACACTGAAATATATAATGTTTTAATCTTTCTTGCTGATATTTTGATGCAATAATATCAACACCTAAATCACCAGCACCTCCCATTTTTACAACATTTTCATAGCCTTCCTCTTTTAATAGACTCTGAACTAATATCTCAAAATCAGTTCCACTTAATGTGGAAATATCTATTGAATCCTCGTTAGGTTTACAAATATCTTTTCGTTCAACATAATATTTTCCATCTTTTTGACAATAGTTTAATATTAATTTTTCTATATCTCTCTGATGACTTTCATCATCTAAAATTTGTGAGATAGTCTTAGGATTACCATCACATAATGAATTTACTAACTCAAAATATACATCCTCTAATATGAATTTACCTTTAGTGTCTAAAAGTTGTCTAATATAAATTGGAAGCAAATCATATATTTTTGTGTATAAATCTGTTGTATCCTCAATATCCAAATATAATTGATTATTATCTATCTGTATACATCCTGCATCCACTTTAAAATACTCTTGTAACAAAGACTTTATTTTTAATATGTCGTGTTCTTTTGCAATATATGAATACTTTGATTTTAAATCATTGCATACTAATGTAACTGCACTTGATAAAGTGACATATTCTTTTGTATGAACCAAATATGAATATACCTTTTTAACCATTAAAAATTCGTAATTTTCGTTACCAATATACCAATATTTACTGTTCTCTGGTAATTTATAAAATACAACTATCATTTCATTCGTAAAAGTATTTATAAATGCAGATTGTTTTCGTATTGTTGGATCTTTTTTCTCAACGCCAATTTGATATGCATATTCAAGTCCATTTTTACGAGCTAAATTTACTATTTCAATATATGTCTTGAAATATTTTGCCTTTCCCAATTTCAATGTGAAAAACACTAATCCATTTTCATTCAAGACTTTAGCAAAATGACAAAACATATTATCAATATCTTTATAATAATTCTCTATACTCTTTTTTTCAGTTCTAATTTCAGCATCTGTTTGTACAATTTCTTGAGACAACATCTCTTCTGTTAACTCATATTTTGAATCGTAGAATGATTCTAACCAAATTCTATACAACTGATTTCTCTCCAAGTACGGCACCTGATCTGTATATGGAAAATCTGTATATATAACATCTACTTTTAAATCTGGGTTATCATCAATATACGAAGCATAATCTTTGTTAACAATTATCACATCAGAATTTGTTGTTCCTATTTGTTTATTACTATACTTTGACTTAAATTTACAAAAGCTCTTGTATTTTTCCTCAAACAATAACCAAACATTCATATCCTGTGCACCGTGCTCTACAACATGATATAATATGTCCGTACTAGAACCATACATAGCAATTCGGGCAAGTGAAATTGATGCTACTAAAACTTGTTCTAAAACATTCCTTTCATCTGAAGGATGTAATTTTAAAATTGCATCTTGCAACATCAATAATGCTATTTTATTTCTCTGTGTAAAAATTCTATCATATCTATCTGCACCTGTAGATGAAGTAATATTAATCCTGCTATTTACAATATATTGGCTTTGGGGAAATCTTGAGACATCTACTTTGTCTAATTCGATTATTTTTTCATAGTCTTCTTGATCAAATTTTTTTGATTTGTTACCACATACTGGACATTTTTCAACTAATTTAACATTTTTCCCATTACTTATTTCACGATTTGGAGTCGGTGAAAAATAGCCTTCTTTTCCTTCCATTGGATCAAATAATATTTTGCTTATATAATTTTTACATCCACAACATGATGTTTCATATAAAGTCATTATTTCTTCATATATATCAGTTTTAACTTTTTTGAATAAATCATCCAATTTAAGCATATCTACTTTATTCATCAATACACTTACCGCATTAAATGTATAATTATCCAATTCTGTTGCATATATCTTTTTCACATTTCCCATAGCAGCATACACAAATGAACCTGACCCCATAAAAGGGTCATATACAACATCATTTGGATTACAAACAGTTTGTATAACTTTTTCAGCAATATCAGGTGATTTGCGTCCCTTAAAATTAAATGTTGTACGCATCTCATTTGGAACAGTATTCGGCGTATCTTCTATTGCTGTCTTAATTCTATCTAATCGATCTTTAATACTTTCAGGTATTTGTTTTTTCATTTTCGTCTCCCTCCTTAATCAACTCAAATGTTGGCTTCCCCAATGCTTCAGCCATTTCATCTAACTTATTTAATGGTGGTGTTTTATAATTCGTTTCTCTAAAATACGATTTCAAAGCATCTTCGCTAACAAATCCGTAAAATAGTGCTGCTTTATCATTCCACGAAAATTTACCAAATTGCATAAAATATTGTCTCAAATTAGAAAGCAGAACATTTCTAGAATTATTTTTTATGCATTCGATTTCTATGAATATTTCTCCATTTGTTTGTAAGAGCGAGTATGAATGACAATGTATTTTATCCGCTATTTCATCTATCCTTTGTAAAGATGGTGATCTACTTTTGTTTTGCCAATGTTTTAACGCATCCTCTGTAACATTTAAATAAGCTGCAAGTTCTCCATATGTATGCAACTTATTATTTTTAGCAATCCTATTTAAATTATCAACAAAAATATCTATTGAAGACACTAGGCTCCACCTCTAATATGTATTTTATTACATATATACTACATTGTTCCGTTCTTTGTGTGACTATTTGTCACTTCGTTTTTTGTGCTTCGTGACTATTTGTTTTCAGAATAAATGTAAATAGCGTCCGATTAGGTTTTTCTAATCAGACGCTATCTCTTTTTTATAGTTTTATTTCTAAATTATCTTCCCTCATACACCTCCCACAATCTCTTCTGCTCCGCTCCTATCCTCAATATTTCCTGCAAATCTCTTGCCATCGCCTCAACATTAGCGTCCATCTGTTCAACAGTATCAGTACGATTACCTGCTGTAATCTCCCATTGAACACTCTCTTTAGAGTAATATTCCTTAGTCTCCACATTCATATATCCATACACCAAATATGAATAAACATCACTTTTCTCTAAAAACACCGGTGCCAATTCTCCTCTAGAAGTTTTCCATCTCATCAGCCTTGGAAACCAACACATGCCTTCTTTTATCAGTTCTTTGAATGCCTCCAGTAGCTTTCCCAACTCATTTAATATTCCACGGAATGGGTTTCCTGCCTCTATTGTCTTATCCGCTTCTACCTGATTAGCATATTCTTCTATTGTAGGTGCAAATAATCTGAATGACGATACAAAATTCTTGATTCTATCAAGCAATTTCGCAGCATCTTCTGCTTTTTCAATAGCACTTGCCAACTCTTGATTTACTGATTGAAGTTCTGACCTCTTTTCGTCAAGTTCCTTTGATATATATTTTGATTCTCTACTATCCATTTCTGATAGTGACTTAGTAATCCGCCTCATACTTTCCAGATATAAAATGTCAAACTCCAATTTTTCTTTTTTATCCGTATATTCTTTTTCAATGGCTTTATTTGCCTTAACTGCCCTATCCGATTCCTCCACCTGCTCTTGTAATTGTGTCAAATGCTTTGTCTCCTGAGCCACCTTATACTCCGCAACTGATAAGTCGTGATTTCGACCTTTCGACTTTTCTTTTATCTGTTCCCCAAACCAGTCATTCACTTCTTTATTAGCCACCTCACGAAGTTCATCCTGCAGCACTCGCGAAAGCAGTTCTTTTGTAAACACTTTTCTCTTAGATACCTGCTTGCTAAGACCTTTCTTATATCCATCTGCCACAGGCACTCCAACAATGTGCATATGCGGACTGTCCTCATCAAGATGAACCACAGCATTTGCTACTACAAACTGTGGTAGTCTCTTTCTAAGCTCATCCAGTATTATCTGATATGACAATTTCATATATGACTTCATATCATCAAATTGCTTCCAGAACTCCCTGTCACCTATCTGAATGATTATTTCAACTGCCATATCCTGTTCCTTATCTGCCACATGTTCAAAATAATCTTCGATTTTCCGGTCTTGTCGTGTCTGCTTTTTATTATATTCTTCTAATGCCTCATCGAATTCTTTATGATATACTGTTTTCACATCATCAATCAGATTTGATGTACCATATATGATGCAGATGTTGTCTTTGCTATAATCTGATGATTTGTATTTTCTCAGGTTATGCTTTGCAACAGCTGCAAGCTTAGATTTCGATGTAATGGCACTTTTCTTATTGCTCACATGAGCTGTATATGAAATATTTCCCATTCGCATCTCCTTATCTGTACTACCTTTTTATCTGTTAAATCTATCGGATCAGTGCAGTTATCATCTTGGCTCTGCCACAGATGATAACCTCCTAGCAGTTTTGGCAAGCCAAAATTGCAGTGGGCTCTCCGAGGGTTTTATATATTATCTTTACTATTACCAAGAGTTTAATAATCTGTACTTTTTATAGTTGCAGACTCTAAACTCTTCCTAGAATTTAGAATCTGCTTTTCCAAACATCCAGATTGTTAAACTCTTTATTCTGGCATTATCCAAGTCCAGTAAATTGTTCCATCTTCTGCCTTTTCTTTATCTGATGTTATTCCCAGCTTTTTCTTTGCCGATAGAAGCGTGTTTCTCTTAATGCTCCTTTTTGCAGCTTCCATCATTATTTCATTAGACGGAATCACCTTATTTGTACCAAAGTATTCTTTAATAAAATTCTCCGCAATGTCGAGCTTCTTTTTT
>ULMY01019456.1_pt1 | contig 11554 bp, 9 predicted proteins | sample 1951781 | NCBI WGS metagenome assembly ULMY01 (sample SAMEA4835563, study PRJEB28245) | human gut metagenome | biome: gut microbiome; material: fecal sample | place: Denmark | collected 2008
CCGCTGTACGCTGCAAAAACAATCGTCGCGTAGTTGATGTACGTCCGAACCGTACTAATCAGCGCGTCCGTGTCGCTGCGGAAAAAGCACAGCACCACCGCCAGCAGCGAAATCACTGTCACTGCAATAGTGACCAAAAGAACAATCCGCTTGCTGAACTGGACGTATGCTTTCTGCTTCGTCATTTGCCTCGTCTCCCTTCTGGCGGCGTTTCCGGCAGAGCAAGAATGTCCTGCTCATAGCTTGCGGACAGGTGATTTCGTCCTTTTGCCGCGTAACTTTTGTGCATATTCAGCACCTGCTCTTTTTCCGCGGCAGTGCACCACCCCTGCCGCGTATAATTGTCATGCGCATTCTGCAAAAACGCCCATGTCAGAATTGCAAGATCTTCCTCCTGCTGCTGTTCCCTTGCAATCAGCTGCTTCATCGGCTTTCGGAACCAGCTGTACATCAGCGTCAGCGCCGTCACAAGCCCAACGATGGTTGTTGCGTGGTCGCGCAGCTGTTCAAGAATCGCCCACATCTGCGTTCGCCACCTTCACCGTAAAATCACCCACAGGTTCAAACACGTTTCCGGCACTATCGACGATTTGGATGCTCATCCGCGCCTGATTATCCGCGTTTTCCTGCTTCGTGAGGAACTCTGCCGCGCACCAGCCAGTGCTGTTTTTGTACTGGACGCGCCACCAGTCGTCCGCTTCCATAAGAACAGTTACGGTCGCGCCCTGCGGGATTTTCGCAATCACTTCGGCGGACTTGCTCGCCGTTTTTCGCATGTTCAGGCTGCCGGATGCCGTCGTCACGACCGCTAATTTCGGTTTATACTATTTTCGGATGAAAATGAGCCAAGATGCGCCGCGAATTTTTGTATTCTGGCTAACGCGAATGAAACGCAGCGTAGCAGCGCTACGCTAAGTGGAATGAGCGGACGACAGAATCAAAAAGGCGCAAGCAGATGGCGCAGTTGAATCCGAAAATAGTATGACTCATTGCAATTTGTTCTCCTTTCTCGGCGTAATCCACGCCTTTCAGTTCGCCCCAATGCGTCCACCCGCTGCCGATTTTCGACGTGACAACGCCATACGCTGTGCCTTTGGCTTCGATGACTTTGCCCTCGCCGATGTACAATCCAACGTGGTGATACCCCTCCGAGGCGTTGAATTTGTAGACGGCAGTGCCGGGTTTGAGCGGCTCGCCATCGGTTCGTTTTCCGGCGGACAGGCTGCCGGATGCGCTGCTGTAACGGCGGAACATGGTGTTGCTGCCGTGATAGCAGTACCCGCCGAGCTGCCGAAACGCCCACGCAAAAAGGCCGGAGCAGTCCGCCACGCGGTGTCCGACCCACTTTTGACCATATTTCTTTGTCTGTTCACGGCTCGCGGCGTTCTGCTGTGCCTGCGTCCAGATTTCGCCCGACGCGCCGTAGATGTACCCCCAACCCTCGCGCAGCGCCGTTTGGAACTGCGCAATCAGCTCAGAGGATGAAATGTTTGGCATACGACCTCCTGTTATTTATAGAAGTGGCTGCCCTCCTATATCGAGAGGCAGCCACCCAGTTTTCTTGTTCACCGTGTTGGCTTTTGTAATTCTCTATTTCTTCTCCTGCATCATTGAAGCCGCTTCCTCCGGGAAAAGGTCACGCAGCAGCGCATCCAAATCAAACCGCAGTTTCTTCGCCCGACACCGCGCCGCAACAACTTCCAGCGAATCGCGGATAATCTGCTTGCACCGCTCCATCCGCTCTTTCTTCGGCGCCTGCACAAAAGGCAGGAACGGAACATGCAGCCGAATATCCGCATAACGATGCTTCCAGCTGATATATTTGCGGTCTTTGCCGCAACCGAATGTGCGTAAAAATTCTTCTGATAGACATTCTGGAATGATGCCGATGCTGTCGAGTGCGTCCGTATACTTCGCAAGCGATGTAACCCGCATGTTCTTTTCGATTAGGCAGAAGTTGTCCATGATCATTTGTGCTGCCGGTGATTCCGATTCGGTTGAAAAGATAAACGGCGTCATGTACGCATCCGGGAACATGTCATACAGCAGCGATTTGCACTCAAAGCGGAAGTTCTTCACCTCGCTCCGATCTCGGATGATTTCCAGCGCCCGGGTAATCGCCGCTCTCACCATGTCCCGCTGTTCATCCTGCGAGGCTTTCATGAAGGTATCACCGTCCAGCCTGACGCAAATTTCCGCCTCTCGCCACTTCAAGCTGATGTGCTTCCGCTCTTTTTCATCCGGCGCAGTGAAAAGAATAATTTTGATGCTGTCCAGCACTTTGCAGTATCTCGCCAGACGAATCACGTCCATCCGCGATTCAAAATACTGAAAGCAATCGGAAATTCGCTCGGCAGCTGATGGTTCTGCTTCTGCGGAAAAAGTAATTCCTAACATATGCTTCCTCCACTCAGTAGGAGCTTTCTTCTTTCTCTATTCCTACCTTCACCCTAAGCCATTGTACCTTTTCTTTTGCTTTCAAGGGTATTTGCTCCTTCTCAATCTGCGCAAGCACGTCCTGAATCACCAATTTGTTGATGCCTTTTGCGAAGCCGACAAGCAGCTGAACATCGGCAAGTGAATAGATTTCTTTTCGGAGCATATCGTCCAGAATGAAGCAGAATAGTTCCATTTCTTGCACAATTGAGAACAAAACGCAAGCTTGAAAAACAGAAAGCTCGCAGTGAGCAAGTGAGAACACGCAGTTTCTTCGGGCACTTATAGGAAGGCGCTGGATTTTCCGAATAACACGCGCCGATAAGGTCGTCTGCGTAGAAAAGCACAAAATTGCCGGCAACAGTTTCATCAGCTTTTTATGTTTTTGAGCATGTTGTAGATATTCAAACAAGACTTTTTCTTCCAGTATGCCATGAAAATTCTGAAAGAAAAAGTCGTCTTGATTGTTCATATACTGTGCATATATTTTCTGCCGAACAGATTGATTTTGTTGCAGTTCTAGTGCAAGCTTATTAATATCCATGTTCACTTCTCCTTTGGTTATACATTATTTATAATATTTGTGAATACCGTCGGCGATTTGCACTATATTCTGTTTAACAAACTTCTTTCCTGCTCTATCTAATTTCCCCACCAATATATTTCCCATATCATCAACACTGGCAATTTTTTCTGCCTTGTAGAATATATGAGCATGTGGAGCATGGCGGTTAGCTTCACCGCCCACAGACACTCTCGCGGAGTATCCATTATGGTCACCTGCGACAGTTTTTTGCACACATAGATTATGTACCAAAAAGCCATGGATTCCAACAAAGTAAGTATGGAACTCCTCAACCTCGAAGTTATAAACCGTAACAGGCTCGGAAAGTTCTTCCCATTCAACGGCTTCAACAAGCGCCGTGCCGCCGCTCAACAGTTTAAGCTGATAGCCGACCTTCAGGTCCTTAGCGAAAATCCAGCCCTGTCCCTGTACGAAAAAGGGATGTCCCGCCGTAGTGGTAATCTTTGCGCCACGAACCTGCACATGAACCAGTTCGTACTTTTCATTCCGGAAGAGTTGGACTACTCGCTTTAGCGTGCATTCGCCCGTGTCAGGGTTTTCTGCCCACACCAGCTGTCCCGGTACAATTTCTTCAATTGGTACAGCGCCGTTCTCCGTTTGAATCGGTGTACCAGCAACAAAGCAATTCGGACTGGTGAGACCACCCACAATAAAGCCGCCGATTGCGCCGCCAAGGAAACCATCCGCGGCACCATCAATCGCCGCTTCAAGAGCGCCGTCCCAGCTTCTCGTCGCGATTCGGCTTTCGATTGCGCCTGAAATGGCTCCGCCAATCGCGCCCGATACCGCGCCTTTCGCCGCACCAATCGCAGCGCCATAGGCAAAGCAAGCGACACCGCCTGTTGCAACCGTAGCAACTACTGCCGCGCCAACAATCAGCGCCGCGCCAATCGCCACTTTCGCCCAGTTCGGCAGCGACCACGAACCCGCTTCATCTCGACGGTTCACCGGGTCGTTCATGCAGTAGTTGAACAGCTGGTAGCCGTTGATGTCGCCATCAGCGCCCAGCGCTTCCACATCATCCGCATTGATGAATCGGCTCAGCTTCGGGTTGTAATATCTGCTGCGCAGATAGTAGAGACCCGTTTCCTCGTCGTAGATGTAGCCGCGATACCTGAAGGGATTCAGCGCACCCAGCGTCTCCGCTAATGCACCTCCTGTACTGATTGGCTGACCCCAAGCATCGTACTGATATTTTACCACCAACTGCCCTTCGCTGTCAACCATGCCGACAACATCATCCTGCTGGTTGTACAGGTACGCATACGCGGTGTCGTTGTAAATCGCCATTGCAGGCTTGTTCTGCGCATCATAGAAGAAATGCAGGTTTTCATCGCCGCGAATAAGGTGAACCAGATTGCGGCCGTGCATGATGTACTTCGTCGTACCGGTGGAAGTCGCCGTTTTCTGAACACGAAGACCATCCGCGTTATATGCAAAGGCGACCTCTTCGCCGCTCTTCTGCATTCCCCGGATCTGCCGCCCCTGTGCCCATTTGTACTGCCAAGTGCCATCCGACAGCGGATTGCCAATCTCATCATAAGTAATGTTTACGCCATTGAGCGCCGTCAGCTTATCCTTCCAGTTCGCATCCGTATAGGCGAACGTGTCGCACTTGACAGCCGCACCGACGCTGCCGGTCGTGTACGCATACACCGTTTTCTGCTGAATATTGCCGCCATGGTCATAGGCAAACACCCACGTCGTACCCGCAGTGCCAGCCGTCGTATCATACGGGTCGTTCACCCGAATCAGCTGCCCCAGCAGGTCATACACATAGGTAATTTCCTGCTGACCGTCGCTGATGCCCGTGATATTGCCCGTTTCATCATATGTATAGGTCAGTTCAGTCCCCGCCTGCGTCATCGTGCGAACGAGCGGCGTCGTGCTGTTGCTGCCATATGCACCATCCAAATAGGTGTACGCCGTTGTCACAGCCGTTCCGCCTGCATTTGCGCTGCGTTCACTTACTCGGCCGAGTCCATCATAAGTATACGTCACCGTTTGGTTGTCCCCGAACGTCATCAGCGTCGGACGGTTTTCTTCATTGTGCGTAAAAGTGGTTGTGTATTTTTCTCGGTTCTCTCCGACCTGTTCCTTGAAGGTCTTTACATTATCATACGCATCATAGACCAGTTCGCCCGTATACGCATGCTTGTCGCCTTCAAGCACTGTCTTTCGGCGCGGACGATTGGCAGCATCGTATTCACTCAGCACCGAAACGTCGCGCGCGCAATCCTTCACTCGTGCAACTTCGCCGTTTGCGCCGTAGGTATACTGGAAGCGGTCATCCGTATCGTCATCATAGCGCATACCAACAATGCGCTTAAAGTCATCATATGTGTAGCATACCTGTCCACGGTTGCCATAGGTGACGCTTTCCGTCATGCCATCCGCCTGATAAGCCGTTTCGACCAGCGTTTGTGTGCCAACCTTCACGGATTCAAGCCGTCCGACTGCATCATATGCAAGCGTATAGGCAACATCTTCCGAAGCATTATCGGACGTATTGTGTTTCACCTGCGTCAGCTTATCCTTGGCATACGCAAACGTATTGGTGTATTCGCGCCCGTCTGCCGTCGTCGAAGCCTTCGTCACCCTGCGATTACGATCATAAGTATAGTGCAGCACCTGTCCGCGGGCATCCGTAACTGATTGCAGCGTATCCAGCTCATCATCCGTCTGCCGAGTTTCTGCCATGCCGCGAGCATCTATCTGCTGCTTTACATGATTGCCCTGCTCATCATAGACCGTCGTGGTCTGCATGAACGCCATGCCATCGCTTGTTTTCGTGGTCAGCTGATTGCCATAAGCATCATAGGTATACTCGCTGACTGTCCCCAGTGGGCTGGTAGACTTGCGCAGCAGATGTTTCTTCTTTTCATCATCACTTTCGCCCCATTCCATCACGGTTTTCACCGCAGCAGAACGACCCGGCTGAAAGTACGTCAGGATATTGTCGAACGCATCATAGGTTGCGCCATCCTGCAAGCTGGCTGCATTTTTCGCGGAAAGTACATTGCCCCTGCTGTCATACACATACGTTTGACCAAATTCTTCCTTATGCAGGAACAAGCCGCCAAATTCAGCATAGTTGATGTTGCGCTCGTAGTCCACGTTGAAGCGAATGGATGTATAATCGCACGGTGCAACCACCGGGCCGGCAGCAAACTGCCAATCCGTCCATTCCTCGCTCCATTCGATCGAGGACGTATTCACGCGCGTGGACGATGTGCCTGCTTTCAAGAACGCCACACGGATGTTATAGCGGAAGTCCTCCCCCTTGCGCGGCTTGGAGAAGTTCAGCGACCACCCGCCTGCTACAAACACGTCGCCCTTGCTGCCGCTGATTGGAATATCCTGATAGATACCCGCATACTTGGTACGCCCAGTACCATACAAGCGCATCGTATTTGCAGAAAGTCCTTCCGGCTTGCTGCCCGTGCAATCGGCATACACCATATCTTCACTGGTATTGGAGCTATTTTTGCTCCAGCCTGTGGGATGTGCGCCGCAATTAAACGTAAAGTCACCATTCGTCAGCATATTGTAGCGATTGGCGACTTCGCCCGCTTCCAGCTGCGCACAGTCAAACCAGACCGTTCCTGCGCCCCCGCCCGCCATCAAGCGAACAGTTGCACTGTCGCTGGCGCTGTCTGCTGGAAGCGAGAAACTCACGCTCATGCGTTCCCATTCGCCCTTGCTGCACTGCGGCAAACTATCCACCGCAACCTCATCGCCGTCGCTGTTTTTGTAGGTAACGCGCAGCTGCGCCACGGTATCCGCAAGCGTCTGAAAGAATGCAGAAAACGTATAGGCTTGTCCCTTCGGCAGCGTCACATCTTGGCGGGCCGTCATCCAGCCTGTCTGATTCGTCTTGACCATTTTCAGCGACTTCGTGCCCATGTAGTGCGCATCCGTCGCATAGCTATATGTGCCAGTCCCATCGAGGCTCTCATTCGTCCAGATGCCTGCCGTCTGCATGTTGTGACCATTCAGGAAGTTCACCACGCTGCGCTGCATCTTGGAAATCGTTTCCGGATGGTTAATCGGATTGCTGTCCGTGTATTTCGCAAAGCAGGCATATCCCAGCTGGTCATTCACAGAGATGCAGTTGCCGTAATCATTGAAATGATAGAACAGCTTCTTGCCGCTCAGGTTGTCCGTGACTACCGTCAGGCAATCCTTATACGCATAGGTACGGTCATACGCACACACATCGCCGCCAGTCATGCGAACGCGCTTCACGCGGAAGGGCTCACGGGTCGTGTAATACTCATATGTCACTTTGACGCCGTCGCAGTTGACTGCGGATGTCAGAAGTCCGTGTTCATCATAGGTATAATACAAATCTTCTGTGCCGGACTCACCAGCCAGTTCCCACACATGCGTCAGGTGATTCGCTGCATCATACCCAAATCCGCAGGTACCCTGTTCCCCATAGCCGGGAGTGTAAATCGTGCTGACGCGGTTGTTTTCATTCGCGAAAACCGTATTTCTGCCGATGCCGTCCTGCACATTGCTGACAATGCAGCCCGAAGCCGTAATGCGCATCGTATTGCCGCAGGAATCCGCGATTGTTTTGAGCATCCCGACGTTTTCGTAGTTGCCCGCAAACTCCTCCGTCGGCAAGTCAAACGTCATGCTGTTATGATCCCGGTCAACAATCACAGCTGTGCTGTCTGTAAAGCTCAGCTTCATTCCCAGACCCGATTGATCCTGCCATTCGCCGGACGTCTGCTGAAAATGGTGCCGCGTCCCATCGCCGTCCATATAGACATAGAACGTCGTACTGCCATCCGAGTCCTTCAGCGTTTCTTTGTGCAGCGTCTGCTGGATGTTCATTTTCCAGCCTGCGCCTGCCCCGAACGCATCCACCTGACGGTAGCACGAATTGTAGACGTGGCTGACCGATACCGGCATCCGGTTTCCGCTGCTGGACGTGTCCTGCCGTTCAAAGATCAGATTGCCATTGTAGAGGCTGACATGACCAACGCCCGCTCGCCCAACATCCTGATCTTCATAGACCAGATAGTCTTCCAAGCCTGCCAGAGAGACGTAGTTAATCGTCACATACGGCTTATAATACGCATGGTCGCTGGTGTAAAGCGTAATGTAGGTACTCGTGTTCGCCTCCAGCGCGAAACCGTAGTTTTCGCCGCCGTACCACTTGCGAACCAAGTTGGAAATATCATAGTTATACCATGTGCTGTTCGCCTCCATGTACTGATAATCCAGCGTTTTGTCGTTCAGTGCCGGGGCGTTGTTGTAGGTGATGTTCTGGCTGTTCCATTCCCCCAGCACTTCTTTCAGGTAGACGGAGGCCTTCGTTGTCGGTGCCGTTTTCGTTTTGACATTGAAAATCGCTTTCGTGATGTAATACGACGAATCAATTTCCGGCAGTCCCGACGGAAGGAACTTATACTATTTCCAAATGAGAATGCACCAAGATGCGCCGCGAATTTTTCACGCTGTCTAACGCGAATGGAACGCAGCGTAGCAGCGCTACGCTAAGTGGAATGAGCGGACGACAGCGTGGAAAAGGCGCAAGCAGATGGTGCAGGCGAATGCAGGAAATAGTATCAATAAACGAGCGGCTGGTTCCCCAATTGCCGCTGTTGTACGACACCGTCATCCCCGTTGCGCCGTAGCTCTGTACCTCATCCGCCTTTTTGCTGCTCACAAAGTTGTCTTCCATTGCACTGGAATGGTTCTTCGTGATAACCGCCGGATCCAGCACAACCGGGAATTTCGCCTTTTGCAGCCATTTTTCGTCCGGCGTGTACGTCACGCGCCATGTAAACGGCTCATCCGTCGCCGACATGTCCACCTGCACGCCGCCGATTTCGTCCTCCGCTTCGGCAGATTGCAGGAACGGCCGCGGCAGCAGAAATGCCGTTCTGCCATCCGCTGCTGTCACTTGAATCGAATCGTCCGCCTGCTTTTCCGCCCGCATTTCCGGCGTAAAGAGCAGGAACGACAGCTTCCGCACGCTTTCCGGCGTTTTGAACGTAAAGGAATCCTTAAACCACAGTGCCTGAACCGCGCAGTTCAGATTCACATCCGGGAAAATGTCCTCATACACCACTTCCCCGTCCAGCTGCGCCAGCACCGCGCGGCGGCGGTCGCGTTTGCTCTCCTGCGGACGCGCAAAGTCCACAACCTTCGGCTGAACGTCCTGCGCCCCATCCAGTTTCCAGCCGAGGTAGCAGTCATCCTCATTGCGCAGCAGAACCATCGCCGCGTCCTGCGCACCATGAAATTCAACCTTCAGTTCATCGTTGTTGCGATTCGTGAGATACACGCCGCATGCCGAATCCTGAATCGGCATCAGTGTGTTGTCGATTTCTTCCAGTTTTCCGCTGTTCTTGTCTCGGAAATGCACCGCTTCCGGGTACATCACCGCCTGATAAAGCCCGCGCCCCAAGGAAAACACCTTGCTCGTGCGCGTTCGGCGTTCGTATTCTTCCTGGCCCGGCATCCGGTTCATCTCGTCCAGCGTAACGGGGCGTGCATATTTGTGCGGCTGATTTTCCGCCGCATTGTAATTCATGTGTTTCATTGTACTCCTTTTGAATATTTATTGAAATTAATCGTTTGTTATTTTGTGAGTGCATCCAGTCGGTTCTGAATGTCCTCGATTCCCTCCGCGATGTTTGTGCTAAGGCTGTCAATCATCGCCTGATATTTTTCTTCCCGCGCTGCATTTTCTTTCAGCATTCGGAAAAAAAGATAAATATAAAGCGCCGCCCAAATTCCTTGCTGCAGCGCCGCTTCCATGATGGTCTGAATAGTCGCTTCCATGGCGTCCCTCCTTTCTCTCGCCGTAAAAAAGCGTACAAAAAAAGCGCCATGGGTTTGCGTGACGCTTTTCGGCACAAGAAAAGCCACTCGGTCTCCCGAACGGCTCTGCTGTACCTTGGTAGAGTATGAAATTGAAAGGTTACTTTTGATGACGACGTGCTGTTCTTTGCGCCGAACGGCGGTCATACCTGCTGGGGTGTGCAGGAAATGACCGCTGTTTCGATTTGAACAGTGCAGTAATTCAGCGTGAGGCAGCTTCCGCTTTTCACAGAATACAATAATGTAGCTACTTAATGCAACTTTTATGTGCTAATATTATGGTTTTTTCCAAAAGGCAGTCTCAAAGTCAAACGATGACAGCCTATTTTCCATTGAAATTGTCCGCATTATTTTCTCATCCTCGTAGTTCCGAATGATGAATCTTTCTCCATCATAATCTGCGAAGAATGTATAACCATCCGTAATATTCGTAATACTCCATTCACCCTGCATATTTAATTCTATTGTAAAATACAACCATGTCAAGTCATCCAATTCTTCCGGTTCGTCATCCCCTTCCGTTATATATCCAACATCTAACAAAACGCTATCGCCGTCGTGATATTTCTCTAAAAATGAATTTTGGGGAAGGCATTTACTATCCACAATCGTATACTTCCTATTTTCCCACTCCCATGTGGCAATCCGTAGGTATTTACTCTTGTCTTGCTTTGCAAGCATGAGTACTATTCGTTGTTCACTAACATCGCCATCTACAACCTCATCTTCTTCAGTAAGCGAAGGATGTATTAAATCGTAAAATTCCGGATAGATTGCGCCTTTGGTAGTAATTATTTTACCGTTTTGGGCAATAGTACTATTCATCCTGATTTCAATAGGGGTAAATCCCTCTATCATAACAAACTCACGAACATTTAACGTGTTCTCTGCTTTTGCTTCTTTTAAGCTTAGCAAAGCAACAACCATCACTACAGCAACGCATAAAAGCAAAACATTCTTATCTATATGACGCATTATTAAAGCATCTCCTTTTTTTAATCATATGATACCCCATTAAAATAACCCCACTTTGTGTACTCATCGGTAAGTGGAAAGTAGCCCACCCCATCTTTCTTACTCGCGGCTGCTGCGATAGTGTACCCATATTCTTCTGTAATTCCAATATACACACCAACATGAAGCCATCCTTTATTTTCTTTGGTAGCCTCCGGATTCGTAGGGTCATATTTGAATACTGCCGCACCTATTGGAATATCATTCCAATCAGTTATGTCAAAAGTTTCGCCGTTCTGCATTCCATAAACCGCCAAGTCCTTTACTTGATTCAGAATTTCTCCTTTATTCTCTCCTTTGGTGATTTGATATAGTTTTTTGAAAGATTTGTGACTATAATACCATTCCAAAACATACTTCGGCAAACCAACACAGTCAGTTTCCTTCCACCGAGCGTGCCCGTATATATATTTCCACCCTTCTGTCTCAACTGCCTGCTTGATAAGTTCTACAAAAAGATCCACCGACATAACAGAATCAGGATATTTTTCAGACGAATCGCTTCTATGCGGCGTCAGTTTGACTCTTTCAAATCCCGACGGGTCATAACCCACAATCGGCCCATTGCTGCAATATGCAAACAAGTTTTTTTGGATTATCGCACCATCCGCATTAACAAACCGTCCCCACCGCGGATTATAATACCGGCTCCGCAGATAGTACAGCCCAGTTTCC
>ULMY01029166.1_pt1 | contig 11515 bp, 6 predicted proteins | sample 1951781 | NCBI WGS metagenome assembly ULMY01 (sample SAMEA4835563, study PRJEB28245) | human gut metagenome | biome: gut microbiome; material: fecal sample | place: Denmark | collected 2008
TAATAATGTGTCTACCTATACCAGCATAAGTCACACATTTCAAAAAATGTTATCCTATCTCCAGAAATCCCATCAGGAAGGCGTCCGGAAAGATAAATTTCTTTTCTCCGACGATAAATCTGACATACAGATATTTCTCATTACTGTTGAATTTCACAACTTCTCCCTTGCCGAATTTCTTGTGGGTTACGGTACTTCCCGTCTGTAATCTGTTAAGCAGTATTCTTACATCTGTTTCAGTTTGCCCCTGTTGGGGTACTGTTTCAGATGAGGGTGCTGATGACGGCTCTGTCTTCATGGGTTCTGTCTGCTCGGGCTCTATGATTATAGACGAACCGGAAATGGATGCTTCATCTTTAGAGTATGAGTCATAATCTTCAGAAAGCATGGATGACTGCTGATTGTAAAACAGCTTTTCATATTGCGCTTTCCTTATAGTAGTGTCCCATCCGCCCACTTCGTCGGCAGCGTGTCTGTTTATCCCTGTATATGTCAGACTGGCATCTTCATAACGCTTGAACTTGAATATGGCATCATTCATCAGCGGAGCATTGAACACTCCGAGCGAGCATAACATATTGAAGTCCTCCACACTAAGGCCAGTAACCTTTTTGAACAATCCCGGTTCCAATTGCGTGATGACATCTTTCAGACACCTTTCACGATAGTCCGTCAGATACATAAACACGGGAATTCGTGTAGCAAACTTGATAAGCTTTTCCTGAATCTGTTTTCGTTTGCTTTTTATTTCTTTTTCCTCGTCAGAGAGTTCCTTTTTCTCTTTCTGTGATGCTTCAGTCTTCTTTTTCTTGGCATTCTTTATGGCTTCCGATTTGTTTATTATTGTAGATATGTCGCTGTTCAGATTACGGAATCCCTCGATATTCATCAATGCCTTCATGGCTTCCGGACTGTCAAGCAGACGTTTCAACGTGTCATTATCCACATTTACAAGTAGTGCCGATTCCCATCTTTTGGCAAGCAGGGTGGCAGATGTTCCGGCAAGGGCAATGTCGAGAATGTCCTGAGCGTTCACCTCTTTCATGCTGCTGCCATCGTATGCCAGTACCGGCAGAAACTTTATAAACTCTCCAACCTTGGCTTCCGGGTTTGATTCGTTGATGTCCAGTCGGCAACTGTAGTCTGAGATTTGGCGTAAAGCCCTGTCAAGAGCAAAGTCGAAAACATAGCATTCCTTCTTCATTATGATTTTGTCGCCGGTTTCATTTCTGACTTCCCATGGACTTTGCACTCTGAATGCTGCCTGGAAATAAGTTTCCGGACTTTTCAGATTGCGTAGCATGAATATTCCTGTCCACGGTTTTACGGTAACGCCCGTAGTCAGTTTCCCGCACGTCAGGGTTATTGTCTTAGTCTTTAGAGGGTTGCCCATAGATACCTGTACCGGATATAACGCATCCAGTCCGATACCAGCCCCTGTTCCGGCGCATACAATAACATTATAGTCATGGTAGAATCTGTTTTGTCTCTGCTTTAGCAGATTTGCCATAGCAAAACATGAAGCGACATTGGGCAGGAACCAAAGAGTGTGTGACAACAAACCGAGCAATCGTGCATCGCTGAACGGCATCGGAGGACGCTTGTCCTGACCGAGTTTCAGGTCGTCTATACTTGCAGGCAGATATGCTCCCCTAATCAAATCCAGCCATTTCTGCACTTCATTTTCGTATTTGAACCTGGCAGAATCCCCTTTGCCTTCGGCTGCAAAAAACAGATTCAAGTCGAATTCATCGAACTCCCCCTGTCTTGCCACATCCTGTATCTGGTCCGGCATGCGGTAAGTGAGCATCACCATTCTTGGCAATGAAAGATATGGATTGTCCGCTCCTTTCCAGTTGGCTTTGGCACGCTGTTCGTCAGAATAAGTCCAGTTAAAAATCTGTTCTTCTATAAACTCACCATTGTTTATTGCCCTGAAAGGTGTTCCAGAAAGAAACAGATAATATTTCGTGGATATAGGCAGCCATGTTTCGTTTATGGCATTGCTCGCCTCGTCTTTCTGGTATTTTTCGGCATCGAACTCCACTGCATTTTCTTCATCCTCCTTTTCAAACAGTTCCTTAGCGCGTTCCTTCCATGCTCCGAAGTGATACTCATCGAATATCACCAAATCCCAGAGTGTGGCATGTATAAACTCGTTTTTTGTCTTTATACCTCCGCTTTCATTTGTGCCAAGCAAGTCCTGAAAAGAACCGAACACCACTATAGGCTTCGATTTGTCTGCCCTGCTGAATTCCTGGTCAATGTTCAAATTGTTGTTTCTTGCATCTTTGTTGGATATGAACTGCCAACCCTCAAAGTCGATATGCGACACAAGGTCTTCACGCCATGCAGATTCTACAGCCGGCTTGAAAGTCAGGACCAATATACGCGACAGATTCATCTTTTTTGCCAGCTGATAGCTTGCAAAAGTCTTACCAAAACGCATCTTCGCATTCCAAAGAAACTTGGGTATTCGGTTGGGCTCTTCCTTTACAGCCTGTTCAAAGTAAGACTTGGTCTGTTCCACAGCACGGACCTGTTCCGGACGCATACCGAAGCTTTGAGTCCTGTTCTCTACATTTTCCGAACCTGTACGCAGTGAAAGAATGGCCGCTTTCACGTCTTCCATTGAGCAATCGAACCATTCGTCTGTTTTATCAAGAGGATTGAGACGGTGGAAGCCTTTACGCTCGAGAAGTTTGTGTACGTTCTTGTCGGTAAAGCAGGAACCGTCATTAGTCATAGCAGATTCAGTCAGAACGATTTCGTATCTAATTTTGCTTGTGTGCAGTTGTTCGTCTATGCGTTCCTTTGCTGTCCGGTCTGTGTAGCCAACTTTCAGATAGCCTTTGTGTGAATCAACACCTAACAGTCTGTAGGCGTAGATAGTTGGTGTTACGGTAGGGCGTTGAGGGAAGAAGTTCTGTTCCATAGGGTTATTCCATTGGGCGTATCATTGATTCTATAAAGTTAATTTCTTCTTGTGTCAGATTGTATTTTTGGTAAAGTTCTTGGTCTGTCCATGGTTTGGAGAAGTCTTGGAGGGGGACGAATTGATAACTTGCTTTTGATATGTTTTGAGTATTCTTGGCAAGAGACATCATAAACCTGAAAAATCTGGTTTTTATATAGGAAACTAAGTTTATAGCTTCTTCATTAGAATGAACATCCTTTATAACTAAATATGTTTCAGTACAAACAGAATTAGGCTCTGAAATAACAGGTTTACTAATAATAGAATGTGGATATTCGTCACCGCCAGGACTGGCTTTTGAAACAATAACTTTATATCGGTTTATTAAATCTGTATTAGATAAAACTTGTTGTTGTGATACATATCCATTATCTCCAAAACGATAAAGCTTTATGTTATGAATAGAATCGCATTTGTCTTTAAAGTCACAGAAATTAGATCTCATACCAAATGGTTTACTAGAACTTACATATGTATTTAATGTTGGCTCAAAGAAAAATTGAACTTTCCTTAAAATAGAGATAGCTTCATTGTATCTAATGAATATATTACATCCTGGTTCTAACAAAAATCTATCATCTTCAATTATATTCCCTTTTATGTGATTTATAATTTTACATTTACCGTTATGGTCTTTACTCCACAAAAAATAACAAATACCACCTCTAATGTTAAGTCCAGGGAAGCAGTCTTTTGTTTCTGGATAATCGTGTAAAACGGTCATTCTATTGTCACTTAGCATATCAGCCCTAAAATCATCTAGACCTCTACCTCCTGCATACCATCTAGCAGGAATAATCATAGAAATAAAACGAGGATTTAATTTTTTCGAGTTCTCTATAAATTTATGGTATAAAGGTATTGCTGCACTGTCTCTACCACCTCCATCATTTAATTGATACGGCGGATTTCCTATAATCACATCGAATTTCATTTTGAAGACCTTCTCTACATCTAAGTTGTGAATAAATTGATATGCGTAGCTCTCTAATTCCTGTTTACGGTCGTATTCACTTTGTGACGCACCGCAATAAATACATTTACCATCTTTCCATGTGTGGTTGATACGTTGGTAAATAATATTCCCTTGAGGTTTGTCCTCCGGAAATTGGTAAGCCGAGAACGGGCTGCTTGGGTATTTACTGCAATACACACTCCGGCGTGACAGCAAGCTGGTAAGTTCGGTAATGGCGATACCGAACAATTGCTTTGAGAAAATATGCTCGATACGTTTCTCAAGGTCAGGTATCTGACGTTCAAGACCTTTAATCAACCTCTTGGCAATCTCGCGAAGGAAAACTCCGCTTTTGCAACATGGGTCGAGAAATCTTGTATCAGGATTCTCAAACAGCTCCTGTGGAAGCAAGTCGATGATTTTATTAGCCAATTCTGGAGGGGTGAAGACCTCGTCATTGCTCAGATTGGCTATGCAGGACAGTACGTCCGGATTATAGACGTTATGTAATAAACTATTCTCCATAATCTTGAACTTTTTTATAGTGGGTGATGTATCTTCTCAGGAATATTCCGCCCTCTTCCTTTTGTTCTTCGCTGAGCGCAAAAAGATTACCTTCGCTGCTGTCATTGTAAAGTAGAAGGTCGGACATGGTATAGTCCGAGCGTTGCATCTGGTTGCTGCTGATTAGTGTCCATTCGGAAAAAACTATCGGTGCAGAAGTGTCGTTACCTTCGGCATCTACGCACATAAGGGTCAGGGCATTTCCGTTGATGATATTTCTGCTGATGATAAACTTTGCAGCCTGTCTGGCTTCTTCCGATGCATCCGATTTGCAGTGTGCAGTGTATTCTTCGTTCCAGATGGAGAACAGACGTTCGCGACATTCCTCTACGTTGTCACGCATGATATCCACACCGTATAGACTGCCGATGGCTACAATAGCCTGTTTCTCATAGTCGTAAGGACTGTTCTTGTATTTCCGGCGGAGTTCTGATAGTTTGCGTTTTAGAATAGCAGCCAGGAAATTGCCGTTGCCGCATGCCGGTTCTAAGAAACGTGAATCGGGACGGAGGCACTCGTTGGCTACAAGGTCGAGCATAGCATTTACCTCGCGCTCGGCAGTAAAGACTTCACCTCTTTCCGCTACCCGCCGTCGGGATATGATTTGGGATTTTTTCTGATTGTTCACCGCCATTTGCAGCCATAATTAATGCGGATAAGGGCTACAATACCGCGGTTAATATATTAAGATATAGACATAAAAAAAGCGTGAAGCCCTGAACTGATGCTCGCTTCACGGTTAGAGGCTCTGGTAAGCCCGAATGTCAGAAACGAGCAACGCCAGAACCCACGCCGATATGTATAATACTACCTATATGCCGTATACAACCATAAAGAGTACGGGTACACTTATGGCTATACGACAATTGAGGTATGTATATAACACACCACGGGGCATCTACGTTGCTTTGTTTTTTGACATTCAATTGAAATTTACCAGATTTCTAACCGTCAAAACCAAAGCGTAGTAAACGCCTTTGAATATGTCATGTTCCTGTCACCTCATCTTTTCTAATGTATCAAGAAAAGAACGTTTGGCGCAGGTCTGTGCGATTCTCATGTAAACAAACAGGTTCAAAACCGTTTTCGTTTATGGAAATCGCAATCTTTGTTTTGCAAAGTTAAGGAAAATATTTGATCTTCCTATAAAGATGCGTAACTATATATTGGAAAGCCGGGTATCAGATATAGAGTTCCCCTGTATAGATGGTGAAATTTGAATTTGTCTTGCCACCTATATAGGGGAATGATGTAAGTGTTATTGGGAAGTATGTACGAAACGTATTCAAAAAGGACTGGTAAAATACCCCAGTTTGGGTAAAATTTGCCTATACTTAATAACTTACTTTTTATATAGTGGATTATGGATAATACTCTGATAAAGTACGTATTACAAAATAGAAAAATAATCTAGATTCGTTATGACTCTTTTTAGATTTTGGGTTAATAGTATTGAGGATACTTAATCTAATGTCTGAGATTTGCATATTTACAATATCAGATGTGTTGTCCTATATTATACATAAATATTAAAAGAATCTTGTCACGAATACCTTGTTTTATGGTTTTATCTAGTGTATTCAATAATCCTTATATTCCATTTTTAAGATTAAATATTTTAACTTTTTATAAATTTCTTTTGTCGGAAATGTTTCTTAGACTGAAACAATTGCTGTCTAATGATTTTTTTGCTATATTTATATGGAAAATTAAAGTATCAAAATGGGACGTAATATAGCTAGTAAAGAAACAATTGAAAACTTGATAAGTAATTCAAAAAAAGTAATTTCTGATTCTGAACGCATGTTGTATAATGCGGAATTTATTAAATCAAAATTATGTAATAATGGACTATTAACAAATTATTTGCAGTTACTTTTTGATTTGTTGAGTGGTAGTATATTATGTATATACGAAGTGTGTTGCGACTTTAAAAGTTTGATATCAACAAATAATGTATATACAAAACGCTATCATATTCAGATGATTAATTTATCGCAGTATGAATGGTGTGTATTTTTAAGAGGAAAAGATAAAAACGGATTATTATTCAATATAATAAAGTTACTTAATGAACAACATTATAGTTCATTGGAATTGGAGCAAATCTTAAAAGATGTAGGTTTATTGGGTAAAAAGTGCAATGTCGAATTAAGAACAATGACAGCTCATTATGATGAACCAAGTATTATGTATAAAAAAATGACAACTATAAATGATGAAGATTTTTATGCACAAAGAGTAGGAGAACAATTGTTGATACATGATATGATTCTTAATTATGTATCTCCTGTTTTACAAACAATTTCCAAAACATTATGTATCGGTGAAACAATCGATATTAAAACTGATAGATTTGAATCCTTTAATTATAAAAATATAATAAATATCAAAATAGCTGAGGCTTTTAATCATAAAGGGAAGCTCGATACTATAATAGCAGAACAAATATCAGATGCTTGGGATAATATAGAATCTCAAAAAAAGAGGGTTGACATATGCGAAAAAGCGATAGTATTTCTTAAGTCAAAACAATTAGATTATACTAGGCTTGAAGAAATGAAATCAGTCTTGGAAATGCATTGGACCGTTAGTTTTATGAGATATGATTTGATATGTTCAATGGGTAGTTATCTAAATGCTAATAGTAATTTAGAAAGGTCTATAAATTTTATGCGCGTTTATAGAATAGCAACTGGTGCTTTGACTCATCTATATGGCTATAATGAAGAATACCGCGAAAAAAGTATCTGGAGTAAAATTAAATTAATCCCAGAGTTTAGAGTTATTCCATTATCTATTGAAATAGAAAATAATCTCAAAATATTGACATTACATTTTGATTCTTATAAAAGAAATTTATTTATTCATTATAGAGAAAATGTTAAGTTAAATATCACTGAAAGGTGGCAATATGCTAACGAAATGAATCATCCAAAAGAGTTAATGCAAATATTACAACTTGTGACATTATGCAAGAATATTGATCAATATTTAATATCACTTATATCTTTGATGGATTCAACGGAAAAACAGAAAAATAATAAGATATTAGATTCTTTGAGTAGGATAAAAGAACTTGCATATAAAAATAATATAGCAGATGTCGTTGAAATGTCAGATAAATTATTGTCGATTGTTTCTATATCAGATAAAAATTTATAATATGAGGTGATATTTCAATCCATTTGACATGATGCATTTGATTTCGTACTTGATATTTTATGCTCTTTAGTATTATGGATATGTTTTTATAAAAAAGCCTTTCTTTCAGCGTAAGAAATAGACTAAATGATATATCGTGTTACTTGATTTGTACTTCCTAACTAGGAATATTAGGAATAAGAATGAGGTCATTATTATTTTTTATGAGGGGAGAGGATAGGAAAAAGAAATAGAAAAACTTTTATCCGTGATTAAATATTTTATAACAATAAAATAAGATTACGTTCCTCTTAAATGAAAAAAGAGCCAGACGGACTGACCTTTGTTTTTACCCCATACTCCTCACAAATTCAAAAAAAGTCGTATATTTGAAGCAACAATTCAAATATACGGCTTATGAAACGAACACATTTTTTTCATGGAATACTTCTGATTGTACTCATCCTCTCCTTTATGGCATGCAAGGATGACCACGGCCCCATTTACCTGGTAAATGCTACCGACCATCAACAAATCACTGACGGAAAACTGGAAATCAGTCCGTTCAGTAAAGGAGAAAAATTCTTAATCCGTGGAGGAGAAGGAAATTATACCATCAAAAATGAAAACAAGGAAATCGTAGACTACCGCTACGACGGTGACACCCTGACATTCATTCCGGTCAGCATCGGAGAAACCTCTACCCTCATTGCCGACCGCTCAGGCAACAGTTACACACTGACGATTGTTGTCAATAACCCGCAAAGCAACTACCGGATAGAAAGCATCAGTGCAGAAGTGGAAGGTGATAATCTTACCAAAGGAGAAGAAGCGGAACTGCTTGCACGAATTGCCGAAGACGCTCCGGTTCAGTCAGGCGGACGCTTGCTATTCACCTACTCTGACGCTTCTTTGTCATACGGCGATTTGAAAATTTTCCCAAACTATACCGGCAGTTACCAAATCGGACTTTTTGAACGCACATTAAAGTACACGGAAGATACCGGTGAACCTTACCAGCAAATTCAGGTAGAAATGGCAGGAAGCACCAAGAAAACATACACCTTCATGCTGTTCGAGGATGAAACGTCTTCTACCCAGACTGCTGATAACACTTCTTCTACAAACGAAGAAGGAACTGCCACTACCAACTGCTTTATCAAAGAAGAGGTAACCGCACAATACAAGGGAGAGTTCAGCGGACTCACCAAGGCGTATCGGATTTATCACCTGACCAAGCAGCCCTAATATTCCGCCGACACTTTTTTGCACATGTCTCGTATCGAACTTCAATCCTTCGATTTGTTTAACCGCATCGAACGGATTCATCATCAGCCGACGGCTGCCCCCGACAATTTACAAGCTAAATATATCCTGCTCCACAAAGTGCTGGAGCAGGCTTGTTATGAACTGACCACTGGTGTCACGCTCTCGTTCGCCAACCTGTTTTCCCGTCTGGATTACATCTGCAAGGAGAAGAAAATGACTCCCTCCGACCGCTATGCCATCCAGACCATGCGTCGTAACTGTAACGCTGCCATGGGCGACCGTTTTCAGGCCGACATGCAGGAATACCTTTACGACCTGCGGGCACTGGTGCGTTTTGTATCTTTAGGCTTTGAAGAAGACATTCCAGCTTCCATTCTTCCGGAAATCCCTCACTCCAACCGTCCGTATCAGGGTACACGCCTGTCACACATCCCGTACGTACGGGCTTCGGTGACCAGTTGGAACGACACGCAGATTTTTGCGGCGACCGACAGTGAAACCGACCCGTTCATCATCATCAACTATGCTAAAGGTGGGTATGACGGCGACCTGCTCTACCTGAAAGACCTGCTTTCAGAAAATCTGCCGCTGAACTTGCTCGACGTGCGTGTGGACGAGGAGAATCACTACATTCCCAACCTTATTGTGATTCACCCCGATTACCTGATTGACATCAGTTCGCTGGCCGCCTGTTTTCGGGAGTACGGTCACCACCCGCTCAACTATTTCATGAACAAAATCAAGCCGAGAGCCAATACGGCCCCCATCCTGATGGGTAACCTGGCCAGCCAGTTTCTCGACGACTATATCAACGAGCAACCGCAGGAGCCGGTGAGTTACCCCCGCACCATCAAGAAATTCTTTGCCGCTTCGGCCCTCGACTTCTGTACCTGCCCTCTTCCAGCCGATTTTCACGCACAGGCACAGGCACAGATGATGAACATCCGCTCGTTTGTTCACGACGTGCTACCTCATAACATACGGAACTTCAACAAGAAGAATACTCTGCTCGAAGCCTCTTTCATTTGTGAGAAACTGGGATTGCAGGGACGTGTGGACATGATGCAGAAAGACTTCCAGGTACTCATCGAACAGAAGGCCGGAAAGCGCGACGAATACCACCGCCGCCATAAGGAAGACCATTTCATTCAGATGATGCTCTACCAAGGCGTACTGATGTACAATTTCGGACAGGAAACCGCCAATATGCAGACCTTCCTGCTCTATTCCAAATATGCCGACGGATTGCTGATAGAACACTTTGCCGAAAACCTGTTCCGGGAGAGCATCAAGCTCCGCAATTACATCGTACACAACGAGATGCAATTGGGTGACGGAGCCATAGGAGAAATTGTAGACTCACTGAGCACCGATTTGCTGAACGAACTGCAGATTGGCGGAAAGCTGTGGAACGACTACCAGGAACCGCAACTGCAGACGGCCATTAATACCCTGAAACGCTGTACGCCGCTGGAGCGGGCTTACTTCAACCGCTTTTTTACGTTCGTATCAAAGGAACAGATTCTCAGCAAGACAGGAGGAAGCAACGATGCGTCTCACGGGTTTGCCGGCAACTGGCATATCCCGCTGCACGAGAAACTGGAGGCGGGCAATATCCTGACCGGACTAACCATCCAGGAGAAACAAAGCAGTGGCCCCGGCAAAGGATACGACCTTATTGAACTGCACATTCCGACACAGGACGAGGACTTCCTGCCCAACTTCCGTACGGGCGACATGGTGATTCTCTATGCGTATAAGGAAGAACCGGACATGAGAAAGCAGATTCTCATGAAGGGAAACATTCTGGAATTGCAGCCGGACCGTATGACCTTAGTGCTGCGCAACGGACAGCAAAATAAAGATATTATCGGCGGCAAAGAAGAGGTGTTTGCCGTAGAACACGATTTTTCGGATACTTCTGCCAACAATGGCTTCCGTGGGCTGTATGCTTTTCTGTCTGCACAAGCCGAACGGAAAGAACTGCTGCTCGGTGTACGCCCGCCTGCACAACTGGAGGACGTCAAACTGAACGGCGATTACGGGCGTTTCAACGAACTCATCCTGAAAGAGAAACAAGCCAAGGACTACTTTCTGTTAGTAGGTCCTCCGGGCACTGGAAAGACCTCGTGTGCCCTGCGTTTCATGGTGGAAGAAGCCCTGAGCGAACCGGACACCTCCATCCTGCTGTTGTCGTACACCAACCGGGCAGTGGATGAAATCTGTGCCATGCTCACGGATTCCGGCATTGCCGACCGTACCCCGTTCATCCGTATCGGCAACGAACTGTCGTGCGACAAGCGTTTCGTGCCTTACCTGCTGAAATACAGCCTGGATGACTGTCCCAAGCTGACCGACATCCAGCAGAAAATGGCACGCACACGCATCTTTGTGGGTACTACGACCGCCATCAACAACCGCCTCAACCTGTTCACGTTGAAGCATTTCCAGCTGGCCATCATCGACGAAGCCTCGCAGATTCTGGAACCCGACCTGATAGGTATCCTGTCTGCCCGTCATCAGCAGCATAACGCCATCGACAAGTTCATATTGGTAGGCGACTACAAGCAGTTGCCGGCCATTGCCCAGCAAAGTGCGGAAGAAGC
>ULMY01011108.1_pt1 | contig 11393 bp, 6 predicted proteins | sample 1951781 | NCBI WGS metagenome assembly ULMY01 (sample SAMEA4835563, study PRJEB28245) | human gut metagenome | biome: gut microbiome; material: fecal sample | place: Denmark | collected 2008
ATAATAATATAATGGAGGATTTTATGAAGAATATGCAAAAATACGAGCAGCTGGCAATCACAGAAGTGGATGCATATCTTTTTGGACAGGGAACTCATTATGAGATATATAACAAAATGGGTGCGCATGTTGGAGTAAAAGACGGAAAAGAAGGTGTGTATTTTGCTGTGTGGGCACCTGCTGCAAGGGAAGTCTATGTTATAGGTGAGTTTAATAACTGGAATGCATATGGTTATGATATGAAGAAGATTTCAGATGGTGGAATATATGATTTGTTCATACCAGGAGCTAAAGCAGGGGATATGTATAAGTTCCTTATTATTTCCCAGAGTGGAGAGGCTCTTTACAAGGCAGATCCATATGCTAATCAGGCACAGTTAAGACCAGAGACAGCATCAATAGTTGCCGATCTTTCAGGTTATGAATGGAAAGATTCCGAATGGGTTGAGAAGAAGAAGACAGAGAATCATCTTAAAGCACCTCTTTCTATATATGAATGTCATCTTGGCTCATGGAAGAAGAAAGATGATGGAACAGAGGACGGATTTTATACATATAGAGAATTGGCACCTGAGCTTGCAAAATATGTAACAGATATGGGATACACACATATTGAACTTATGGGAATTGCAGAGTATCCATATGATGGATCATGGGGATATCAGGTAACTGGTTATTATGCACCTACAGCAAGATACGGAACACCTAAGGATTTCATGTATTTTGTAGATTATATGCATGAAAAAGGAATTGGTGTAATTCTTGACTGGGTACCGGCACATTTTCCAAAGGATGCACATGGACTTGCTAATTTCGATGGAAGCTGTGTATATGAGTATGCAGACCCTAGAAAGGGAGAGCATCCTGACTGGGGAACGAAGGTATTTGATTATTCCAAGAATGAAGTGTCTAACTTCCTTATTGCTAATGGAATGTTCTGGGTGGACAAGTTCCATATTGATGGTTTAAGAGTTGATGCTGTTGCTTCAATGCTGTATCTGGATTACGGAAGGACAGAAGGAAACTGGGTTCCTAACAAATATGGTGACAACGGTAATCTCGAAGCAATCAGCTTTTTAAAGCATTTTAACAGCATGTTAAAGAAGAGATTCCCACAGGCAATAACTATAGCTGAGGAGTCAACAGCATGGCCTATGGTAAGTGGTGATCCTGACAATGGGGAATGTCTTGGCTTTACATTTAAGTGGAATATGGGCTGGATGCATGATTTCCTTGAATATATGAAGCTTGATCCATATTTCAGAAAGTTTAATCATAGCAAGATGACATTTTCATTGATGTATGCTTACAGCGAGAATTTCATTCTTGTGCTTTCACATGATGAGGTTGTACATCTTAAGTGTTCTATGCTTGGTAAAATGCCTGGTGACAGGGAGGATAAGTTCAAGAATCTTAAGCTGGCATATGCATATATGTGTGGACATCCTGGCAAGAAGCTTTTATTCATGGGACAGGAATTTGGTCAGTGGAATGAGTGGAGTGAGAAGCGTGCTCTTGACTGGTATCTGTTAGAGGATGAAAGTCATACAGAACTTAAGGATTTTACGAAGAAGTGTCTGAAGCTTAATAAGAATTATCCATGTCTGTATGCTACTGATTACAGCAGTGAAGGATTCAGATGGATTAATGCCAATGATAAAGATAATAGCGTTTTATCGTTTATGAGAATCAGTCCGGATGGAAAGAAGAATCTTCTCTTTGTACTTAATTTTACACCAGTTGAAAGAGACAGCTTCAGAATAGGAGTTCCGTTCAAGACTAAGTATAAGCTGGTTCTTGGAGATAATGAAGCTGACCAGAAGAAGACTCTTACAGCCGTTAAGGGAGATTGTGATGGATATCCGCAGTCATTGCTTATTGACTTACATAAGTATGGAATAGCTGTGTATGAGTTTAACGGTGATGTTTCTAAGGTTCATGCTACGAAGATATAGGAGAATAATATAGAGAAAGGGAGCTGGTTTGGATTTTTATTAATTCTGAATTAGCTTCCTTTTTATTTGCTATAATATATCTCTCAATTATCCCACCATATCTGCCGAAATATTTATTATATGACAATGAGTGATTGTTTCAGATAGTAAATAAGAAAGGCAGCAGAATATGACATATACAGTTTCAGGCGCGAATTTTAATAAAGATGTTGCGGCACAGGGAACATCTATTAATTATAAAGAAAATAAGGCAGTTAAAAGTGAAGGTGTGGCAGGCTCATTTGCAGGAGTGGTAATCTCTGGCAGTGTGACAGCTGCAACTGAAAATACATATGAGGGACTTCTTAAGGAGGCAGATGATGTAAAGAGCCAGATTATGGCGAGTGCTTCCAGTGCAAAGATAAGCCTTAAGGCATTGATGATGAAGTTATCAGGTGCTGATGCGGTAAAATTAGATGAGGACGGCTTTAATCTTACAGATGCTACACCAGATGATATGGTTAATATTATTGAGAAAATTAAGATTGAACTTGCGATGCACTCTGATGATTATGTTAATTATGGCACAGCAGTTTCTAAGGATAAGATTGAGAGTGTGACTGGAAGTGCAGCAACAGCGGCAAGTGTCGAGAGCCGTATGCAGGGAGCAGATATAGCTGTCAATGATGAAAGTGTTGCTGAGGTTAAAGGCACACTTGAAAAGAGTAAAGAGTTAAAGCCATTATCAGAGAACACAAAGAATTACATGGTTGCTAATGGTATTGAGCCTTCAATTGCTGGAATATATCAGGCACAGGCGGCAACTTCATCAAGTATCAGTGCAGATGGCGTTACAATAGGAAGGTGTGTAAATGCAATATCTGACGCTGATTTTGAGGCTTTAAGGCCGGGAATTGAGAAGATAATTGCTTCGTCAGGACTTGAGGTTAATGATAATACACTTGCGGATGCAAGAGCATTTATTGATGCACAGATTCCTGTTACTAAAGAAAATCTTGAATATAAGGCACAGCTTGATGCGATAGATATTGAAAAGATTCAGGCTGACCCTGATGAAATGCTTAATAAGATACTTGATAACATGAAGCTTGGAGAGAAGGCAGAGAATACGCTCGTTACAGGTTCGCCAATTGATGATATAAGGACAGCTCTTGATACTATTAACAGGGCAGAGTATTCAGATGCTGCAAATGTGGTATCAAAAGGGGAAACATTTACAATAGCAAGCCTTAAGCTGGAGATGGATGCAAGAAGCTTCAGAATTGAATACAGTGCAGCAACAGTAAGCACAGGAAATAGTGAAGTTAGGAATCAGGCATCTGATGTACAGCAGGCAGCAGATAAGGCGTATGACACGCTTGTAACAGCAAGGGTTCTTATGAGTGCAAATGCGTCTATATATCTCGTTAAGAATAACATTTCTATTCTTACAACTCCGATAGATGAGCTTAATTCAATGCTTATGGAATATGAACAGGCGGATGAAATGTATGAAGAAGCGCAGATTGCATATACAGATGTTCTTGAAGCAAGAAAGACATTGAATGAGATAGTAAGAAATCCTGCGCGTGTATTTGCCAGTATGTTTGACAAGATGAATGAAACTTATGAGGCAGTCGGAACTCAGATAAGAGGCGATTTGGGTGATTCATTAAAGAAGGCAGTACAGGGAAGTGCGGATGATATTATTAGGGAGCTTGGACTTGAGGGAACTGATGAGGACAAGGAAGCAATAAAGGTACTGGCTGCTAATAACATGGATATGACAAAGGAAAATGTAGAGATAGTCAAATCTGTTAATGCAATGATTAATAATCTTATTAAGAATATGAAACCAGAGACAGTTCTTAATATGATAAAAGACGGAGTAAATCCAATGAATGCTTCAATTGAGGAAGTCAACGAATATCTTACAGAGGCTAATGATAAGGCATCTAAGGATAATGAGGAGAAGTTTTCAAAGTTTCTTTATAAGCTTGACCGTACCAATGGTATTACTAAAGAGCAGAGAAAGCAGTTTATAGGAATATACCAGATGATGAATATATTCACCAGAGATGCCGGAGTGGCAGCAGGTGCGCTGATTAAGCAGGGAGCTGAGGTCACTATGAATAATCTTATGACTGCATATAATTCAAGAAAGCATTATGACATGGACGCTGTTATTGATGAGAATACAGGAATGGCAGAGGTAAGCGGAATTGCTAACTATTACAGTGCATTATTTATGGCAAATGGTGGATTAGTTACCCCGAATACATTAAAGAATGTGGATAACTCATCCGGAATCGGAGAACAGTCCGTTGAAATGTTTATTGAACAGTTAGAGGATAACTATGATGCGGCAGCCGAGGAACAATATTATGAGGAATATCTTAAGGAACAGCAGGCAGCAGTGCAGGCAGGAGCTGATATATTGAGGCAGATAAGAAATGCAGATACAGAAATAAACAGTGGTAACATAAAGGCTGTTAAAGCATTTTTAGAATCCGGACAGTTCCCGGATATCAGAGGTGTTAAGACAACACGTGATTATGCAAGGGATTCGATTGAAAAAATCGGACATAAAGAAAAACTGTCACTTATGTATGAAGAAATGAAAGATGAGACAGAGGAAGAACTTCAGGAGGTTCTTTCCAAAGCAGGAGACCTTGATACACAGATAGATGTCAATTACGAGGGATTTCTGGATTTAAGACTTAAGGACAGAACAATCGGATATATTAAGAATCTGGCATTAAGGCATGATTACAGAATACCGTATATAACAGACTCAGGAAGTACAGGTATGCTGAAACTTACATTGGTTCAGGATGACGACAATAAAGGTCGTATATCTGTAAACATGCTAAGCAGCGTATTAGGAAAAGTTTCTGTTGAGGCTAAGGCTGACAGAGAAAGTCTTGGTATGTACATTGTCAGTGACACAGCAGTTTCAGATGAAGGAAGCCAGCTTCTTGAGGATATGGAAGAAAATTTAAAAGAAGGATTTGGATTTACAAATGTGACCGTCAACATTACAAAATCGTCAGACGTGCCATATGTGACTTATGAAGCAGCGGCTGACAGTGTGGCAACAGATAAGCTGTATGAAATTGCAGCACAGATTGTAAAACTGCTTGCAGGCTAAAGATTTGCACAGAAAGTCCGATATATAGAGCATGAACAGGTAAATTGGACAGACAGAAAGGTTAAGATATGAGAATAGGAACTAATGTGGCAGCGATTGTTGCCAACAATGCATTACAGAAATCACAGAATAATCTGTCAACATCAATTGAAAGATTATCATCAGGATACAAGATAAATGGCTCTAAGGACGATGCTGCAGGATGTGCTATTTCTGAAAAGATGAGAGCACAGATAAGAGGTCTTAGTCAGGCCCAGAATAATACAGCTGATGGAGTTTCTGTTTTGAATACAGCAGAAGGTGCAATTACAGAAATCCAGAGTATGCTCACAAGATTAAAGGAACTTAGCGTTCAGGCTGCTAATGATGTTAATTCAGATGATGAAAGAGAAGCTATACAGAAGGAGATAGAACAGATTAATAACGAGATTGACAGAATATCTGATCAGACAGAATTCAATACACAGTCTCTTATTAACGGTAATCTTTCAAGAAGAGTATATTCAGATCTTCAGGGAGTTAATCAGCTTTCTGTATCTGACAGCTATACAGCAGGTGTATATGGAATAACTGTTACTGAGGATGCAAGACAGGCTATAGCGGTAGGAGCAGGAAGTATTACTATGTCATCAACAGCTTCTATAACAGAAGAACAGGCTGGAGCAATAAACATTAATGGCTACAAGATAAGCATTTCCGAAGGTGATACACTTGATAAGGTGATGGGAAAGATTATTGACGGAGTTAACATCACAGGGGGTTCTGCATTTACAGTTAAAGACCTTAATAATGATACAGCAGCTAATGGTACTGATTATGCAGGTTATGTACCAACAGCAGATTATGCTGGTTCAACACTTGTTATTATGACTAACCAGTATGGAAGCGACCAGAAGATGAATATAACATGTGATAATGCAGAGCTTGCAGATATTTTGGGAATACCACAGGCAGCAACACAAGATGGTATATATGTAGAAGGAAGCGATGTTAAGGCAGAGATTGCTACAGGAGATGATGGAAAGCGAATTGGTTTTGCTGATTCGGCAATTCTTTCAACAAAGGGAACTGTAATTACAGTAACAGATGTTAATAACAAAGAGTTTTCAATGGATGTTCCAGGTAATGCGGCAGGTACTGTATTTGACGATAGTAACAATGATGGACAGTCAGCTGCAGGTGCAGGTACAGCGAGAACTATAAGTCAGGAAGTCACAGACGTTGGAACTATGAGCATACATGTAGGTGCTAATCAGGATCAGGTTATTGTTATTGATATTCCGGCAATAACAACGTATTCACTTGGCACGGAGCATATGAATGTCATGACTCAGTATACAGCATCAAGGGCGATATCTACTGTAGATGAAGCTATTAATAAGACTAATAAAATACGTTCAAGAATCGGTGCATACGAGAACAGATTTGATCATACAACTAATAACCTTGAGGTTTCAAGTGAGAACCTTACCAAGTCATTATCAACAATGATAGATACTGATATGTCAGAAGAGATGACTACTTATACTTCAGAAACAGTTCTTACACAGGCAGCTACGTCAATACTTGCACAGGCTAATGAAAGACCTTCACAGGTATTACAGTTATTACAGTAGTTTAAGATTCAATGGTTATATAGGAAAGGGATGCTATGACTAAAGAAACAATTAAGACATTTCAGTATAGAATTACACAGGCAACAGCATCACAGCTTGTTGTGATTCTGTATGATATGGCTATAGAATATCTTAATGATGCATGTGAGAGTGATAGTACAGAGCATGCGCATAATAATATATATATGGCACAGAAGGTTATAGACCAGCTTATATGCGGACTTGATATGCAGTATGAGATATCAGCTAATCTTTTCGTAATATATAATCATATGAAGAGGTCACTTATTTCAGCATCTGTAAGTCTTGATAATAATGAGATTAACAGAATTACAGGGCTTTTAAAGAAACTCAGGGCATCCTTTTATGAGGTTAGTAAACAGGATGATTCTGAGCCGCTTATGAAGAATACACAGGCTGTATATTCAGGCCTTACATATTCAAAAGGTGGAATTAGTAATGAAACACAGACTGATAATATAGAAAACAGAGGATTCAGGGTTTAGCTCCGAATCCTCTGTTTATTATAATCTGCGTCTTCTTCTGTTATAGTGTCTTCTCTGTCTTTTTCTTCTTGTCCGTTCTTCAATAATGTAGATGATAAAAAGAATAACGGCACCAATTCCAACAAGTATCCATATATTAATTCTGATACATGTTTTTGGTTTATAAGATGATGAAACATCATTATTAATGTATGGCAGCAGGCTTCCGGTATCTGTTCCGGCAGCAGATATATTAAGTGTAGTTGTGCCGACAGTATTATCATTGTATAAGAACTTAAGATGTGTTGTCATAACACCATTCTCATTGGTCATGTCATAATTATCATCAACCGTCATTGATACATTTGACAATGAACTTTTATTAGGTATTGTGATAAATGAAGCATTTAGTCCAAAGTTTAGTGAAAGAGTTGAGAAAACAGCCGAGTTGTAATAGTTGTCATTAGAGAACATTGCTCCGAGCTGGCTTCCGGTTGTTGTTGATTTCTGGAAATTGGCAAATCCCCAGTCAAAAAGGGTTCTTGTATCAACATATCTTATCTCATCTGTGGCTTCCTTAAATACAACGCATATAAGACGCATACCGTCTTTTTCTGCAAATGTAACAAGTGTATTCTGTGATTCATCAGTATATCCTGTTTTGCCACCCTTGCAGTATTCATAATAGTAGGCACGGCCCTTTAACATCTTGTGTCGGTGTCTTATTGTACGCTGTGCAGACATGTTAGTTGCAGGAATTACATATGCATCGGCAGTTGAATCAATGCTGACAAAAGAAGCATTGTTATAGCAACCTCTTGCAATCATTGCCATATCATATGCCGTTGTGTAGTGGTTGGTATTATATAATCCGCTTGCATTGGCAAAATGTGTATTCAAAGCACCAAGTTCTTTTGCCTTGGCATTCATCATATCGACAAATGCATCTATTGAGCCAGCCACATGTTCACCGAGGGCATAAGCCATCTCGTTGGCAGAATACAGCAGAAGTCCGTGAAGAAGCTGGTTGACAGTAAATTGCTCGCCTGCTTTTGAACTTAAGTTGGCATCCTCATATACATTAATTGAGTTAGCAGCTGACTGTGAAAATGTTACAACATCGTCCATATTACAGTTCTCAATAGTAAGGAGCCCTGTTAAAATCTTGGTTGTGCTGGCTGGATAACATTTTTCATGAGAGTTCCTCTCGAAAAGAATGGAACCTGTATCAGCATCAATAAGAATGCAGCTGCTTGAGTTAACATCAGGTGCATCCGGCCATACAGCCTCTGTGCTGGTTGTGTCTGTCTCGCTGTAGACTTTGTTGTATGCTGCAGCCTGGGTATCCGCTGCAAAAGCTGAGAATACCAAAACAGTGGCAGATACAGCGCTGGTTATCTTTATAAGTAATCCTTTTAAAAATTGCTTTTTCATTATAGAGATAATTCCTCCGATTAATAAAATATACAAATACATTGTAGCCCAGGATTGTACATAAGTAAACCCCGCTTGGCAAAAAGTGATATTTATGGTAAATAATATATAGGAAACTCAGATTTCGGCTATGTCTGTGTGCGGCATGTGCTTTCAGGATGACTTCGCTTAGCATGAGTAAATGCCGCCATCTGCAAAGTCTATTACAGTGCGTGAAATCAAGCGCACTTCGTTTGGACGTGCTTTCACGCACTGAACTTATGCAGATGGTGGCATTAACTCCTGCACAGCTTGTCATATTCAAGCGTATACCGCACACGGACATAGCCGAAATCTGAGCTAATATATAAGATAGGAGTAATGTATGAGACTTAGAAATGTACCCGGAGCAAGGGAAGTAATGATAGAGAATGAATATGTGTTTACAGAGCCAGAGGGGATGAAAGGCACATGGTCACAGGTTTTCGGTAACGATAATCCAATCCGTATAGAGATTGGTATGGGTAAAGGCACATTTATAACAACATTGGCAGCAAATAATCCTGATATTAATTATGTGGGTATAGAGAAGTATTCAAGCGTACTTTTAAGAGCTGTAGAGAAACAGGATGAGCTTCAGCTTCCTAATTTAAGATTCATCAGAATGGATGCAGAGGCAATATGTGAGGTGTTTGGAGCGGGAGAGGTAGACAGAATATACCTTAATTTTTCAGATCCATGGCCAAAAGACAGACATGCGAAGAGAAGACTTACCTCAAGACAGTTCATGGCAAGATATGACATTATATTAAAGCCGGACGGACAGGTGGAATTCAAAACAGACAATAAAGATTTATTCGATTTTTCATTAGAAGAGATTAAAGAGGCAGACTGGGAGCTTCCTGTTGTCACATTTGACTTACATAATGACTCTGTACTTAACGAGGGTAATGTAATGACAGAGTATGAGACAAGATTTTCACAGATGGGCAATCCTATCTGTAAACTTATCGCAGTAAGAAATCATTAATAATAAATGCATATACTATATAAAGGCTTTTGGAGAATTGTTGTGAAGAATAAAGCATTTGCAAGGAAAGTATCAGAAGTGATGTATGTGCATAAAGGTGCGAATTACAGAGTGGTAAGATTTAAGAATTCCCTCGACGATGTCGTGAGAATTCTTAATACCAAAAAATAATCTAGAGGTCATCGGGCGAGTCATAAGGCTGCACGGTGACTTTTCTTTTGTCCAGAAAATGCTGCACTGTAATGTTTAACAGGTAGCTTAATACGGCAAATACGGGAACTCCAAGGAACATTCCAATTACGCCAAACAGCGCCCCACCTACGGTTATTGAGAACACAACCCATACAGGCTTAAGACCTGTAGTACTGCCGATGATACGAGGTCCAATAAGCAGACCGTCAACCTGCTGGATGCAGACAATCATGATTACAAATATGATAAGTTTGATAGGGCTTGCGATAACAATAATCACACCGCCAATCACGCCACCGATGTATGGTCCGAAATACGGAATCATGTTCGTTATGCCGACAATCACGCTTATAAGAACAGCATATGGTAGCTTGAGAATCAGCATGATAATAAAGCAGATAATCATGACAATAATTGAGTCAAATGATTTGCCGATAATATAATTAATAAAAATGCTTGCACAATTCTTACAGATGATGCGTGTATTGTCTGCTGTTTTCCTAGGAAGCACGGCATATAAAAATCTCTTAAAATGATAAAAGATATTCTTATTATCAGAAATCATGTAGATGGACACGATAATTGCAATAACAAGGTTTAACACACCCGAAAGAATGGCCATGGATGTATTAAGAATGTAAGGAACCATATTGGTAAGTGCACCAGTCATGTAGTCAACAAGTTTAGGAAGAGCATCTTCAATCTTCTGATTAATGAAATTGTAATCAATAGAAGAATTGGCGTGCTTATCTTCAAACTCAGTGAACCAGTTGCGGATATTCTCGTACCATACAGGAGCCTGATTGGCAATCTCTGTAATACTTTTGTATATCTGAGGCACAACAAAGCCTATTAATACTGCAAATGCGCCAACTGCTATCAGGTAAGCAACAAGAATTGAAAGCATTTTGGCGGCTTTCTTGGACTTGATATGGCATACCCCCATGAAGAACCTGTTATAAAGGGCCTTGATAAACGGATAAAGAACAAGCGCAATCATGCCACCAATAAGAAATGGTGACAGTATATGGAATATATTGCCAAATGACTTGACGGTTGCAGGCCAGTTACCAATGAACTTATATATAAGAATTGCACCTAGCACAAAAAGCAGACCATATATAACAATTGTAAAGTATTTGCTGTTAGGCTGGAATACATTCTTGCCAACAGCTTTGTCAGGTTTTGGCGGCTGTTCCTGTTCAGAATCAAGATTAATAGCCTCAATTGGAATATTGTCAACGTGTTTTGGCTGTTGTTCGAATTTTTTTAACTTCATATCAACTCTCTTTTCTTAATAAATGTATATTAAATATAAATATTTTCTCTTAAAATTGGGAATATAATAGAATTATAAGGGGTATAAAGGCACATATCAATATAAAAAACATGGTAAAATGATGAAAAAACAAGAAAATTATAAAAAAAGTTAAATTGTTCTTAAATAAATACAAAAAAGTGCTTGCATTTTATTAAACCATGCTATAGAATATCACTTGTGCTTGAGACAACACAAAAGCACAGAACAAAATAAGTTAAGCACCGCTAGCTCAGTTGGTAGAGCACCTGACT
>ULMY01010724.1_pt1 | contig 11321 bp, 16 predicted proteins | sample 1951781 | NCBI WGS metagenome assembly ULMY01 (sample SAMEA4835563, study PRJEB28245) | human gut metagenome | biome: gut microbiome; material: fecal sample | place: Denmark | collected 2008
TTGGGTTTGCGCGAGGAAAGCAGCGCCCGGGTGTTCTCCGGGTCCTTCCGCATCAGCGCTTTGAAGCTGTCCGCTTCAGTGGCAGAGATTCGTTCCTCCTTGAGCGCAGCGTCGACCTCGACATCGTAGGCAGCCTCCTGCGCCGAACGTTCCTTTTCCTCGTACTCGGAGACCTTGTTCCTCAAGACCTCGATCTCCTTGGCCAGAGCATCGCGCTCCTTGGCTTTCGCCGCGATGTCCGCAACGCGGGCAACGGCCGCCGCCTCGTCCGCACAGTCGGAGAAGGTCGGCATTCCTTTGATTTTTTCGAACATTTGTTTCTCGGTATTAAGTGGTACAATAGATTCCAAGTAGCGCGCCGTGTAACGGTCGCAGCGCTGCTGCGGTGTCAGCGAATCCGTTATCGCTTCCGCGCTCGGGTCATCGAATATCTCGTCGACAAAGCCCAGCGCGAGCGCCTCATCCGCCGTCAGCCAGTGATCCGCGCCATCCATGTAGGTGTTCCGAATATCCTCTACCGTCTTGCCGGTCCGTTCCGCATAGATCTGACAGAGGATGTTTTCGATCTGCTCAAGCTGTGCTGCACTCGCGGCGAGCTTCTTCGCATCGCCGCGCGCATAACTGGTCGGTCGGTGCAGCATGAGCTGGGCGAATCTGCCCATCTTCACCGGTCGGCCGCAGCCGGCAATGAACGATGCGGTAGAGGCCGCGATGCAGTCGATGTAGATTGTGATTTCCGCCTTCGATTGGCGGAGGGCATTGAAGATGGCGATCCCGGTGAACACCTCGCCTCCGACAGAATTGATCCTCACGTCGATCTTTCGGTAGGTTTGTTCGGCCGCCATGAGCCTCGAGACGATGTCCGATGCTGTCACGTCTGCATAGTCTCCGATTTCGCCATACAGAAGGATGCAGCAGGTGTCGGCCTGCGGTCCGGGGATGATATTAAAAATGCGTTCCATTTCGTGCTTGGTTTGCCGCAAAAATGGATCGTATTTTCACGCCCTCCAAATCGGGATTTTATCATGAAATGTTACAGAATCAACACGATCACATAAGCCTTCATCGTGTTTTTTCGATTTGCGCAGCAGCCGTTTATGGGGCAATTTTGCGGAAAACAATACTACCGCAATGACAAAGATGACATCTGAACAAATGCGCCGATGGGCCATGTCCATGTACATCAACGAAAACCGCACGCAGGCGGAAATCGCCGAAGCGTGCGGGGTGTCGCGTCAGACCATTATTCGATGGTCGAAGGCCGACCACTGGGAGGAACACAAGGCCTCGCTCACCATGACGCGGGAAGAGCAGATCAAGAATCTCCAGCGGCAGATCGTCGAGATCAACAACAACATCATCGCTCGCGAGCAGGGTAAACGCTTCGCCACGCCGGCCGAAGCCGACACCATAGCCAAACTGACCAACTCGATCAACAAGCTCGAGACCGAGCTCGGGATCCACGAGATTGTAAGCACGGCACAACGCTTTATCGCGTGGCTCCGCCCTGTCGATCTGGACCTCACCAAGACCTTCACCGGACTGTTCGACAAGTTTATTAAATCGCTGATCAAATGAAGCAGGTCGACCGAGAGGCTTTGAAGGAATGGGAAGCCCTCAAAGAGTCCATCTACAACGATACTCCCGTTGACGAATCGATGTCGGCCGCCGACATCGAAAAGCACCGGCTTTGGCTCGAAGCGCCGGGGCATGAGGAGGAGTGGGAGCGGTTCTTCTTCCCGAAGTATGCGAAATACCCGTCAGCGCCTTTTCAGGCAAAGGCTCGAAAGCGAGTGCTCTACAATCCGGAATGGTACGAAGTGCTGTCGTGGAGTCGTGAGCTGGCCAAGAGTACCAAGGTGATGATGGCCGTCCTGCGTTTGGTGCTGACGGGCAAGAAGAGTACGGTTATTCTGGCATCGGCCACGCAGAAGGCGGCAGCCCGTTTGCTCGCGCCGTACCGGGCAAACCTCGAGTCGAACCGACGCATCATCCAATATTACGGCGAACAAGCGTGCGTCGGCGAATGGGCCGAGCTTGAATTCAAGACCCGAGGCGGCGCGATGTTCATCGGAGTCGGAGCCGGCGATGCGCCGCGTGGCGCCCGCAACGAAGCCGTGCGCCCGGACGTCCTGCTGCTTGACGACTTCGACACTGACGAAGAGTGCATGAACCCCGACGTCCTCGACAAGAAGTGGGACTGGTGGGAACACGCCTTGTATCCGACCCGATCAACCTCCGAGCCGCTGTTGGTGATCTGGTGCGGGAACATCATCGCCGAGGACTGCTGCATTGCTCGGGCCGGGGCGATGGCCGACCATTGGGACATCGTGAATATCCGCGACGAACGCGGCCGAAGCACGTGGCCGGAAAAGAACACCGAGGAGAGTATCGATCGGGCACTGTCGAAGATCTCGACCAAAGCGCAGCAGGCCGAATACTTCAACAACCCGATCGTCGAAGGCAAAACCTTCGGCCCTCGCAAATGGGGCCGAGTGCCATGGCGGCAGTTCCCGTTCCTGTGTGTCTATGCCGACCCGACTCAATCGGAGGCAAAGGGCTCGGCCAAGAACAAGAAGGGATCGTTGAAGGCGGTGTGGCTGCTCGGCAAAGTTGGCCGGGTCCTCTACGTCATCAAAGGATTTCTCGGGAAAATGACCACCGAGGAGTTCGTCTCGCATTTTTTCACCCTCTACCTGTATGCCAGGGCGCGAACAAAGGTTCCGATCTTTCTGGTGCAGGAGAACAACTCCCTGCAGGACCCATTCTTTCAGCAGGTGTTTCGACCGGCATTTGCCCGCAAAAGCCGTGAGATCGGCATCAACCTGTCGGTTATTCCCGACGAGAAGAAGAAGACCGACAAGGCCGTCCGCATCGAGGCGAACCTCGAGCCACTGCATCGGGAAGGGTTGCTGGTCCTCAACGAGGCCGAGCGCGAGGATCCTCACATGAAGGCGCTCGACGAGGAGTTCAAATTCTTCACCATGGCTCTGAAATTTCACGCCGACGGCGTGGACTGTGTCGAGGGCGGCAATCGATTTATCGACGACAAAATGGGCGAAATGCAGCCAATGACGGCCATCCCGCGCACGGTTGTTTCTCGCCGGAATAAATACAGACAATAATGGCAGCATTCATCAACCCGGAGGACTACGACGCCTCCATTCATCAGGAGATCCTCGACTCCCTGATCCGGTCAGACAAGCAGATCATCGAGATCTGCGAAGACCGGGCCATCGCCGAGATGCGCGGATATCTATCGGCCCGCTACGACTGCAGCAAGGTGTTCTCCGCGCAGGGAGAGGACCGGAATCAGCTCGTGCTGATGATGGCGATCGACATTGCCATCTACCACATCTTCTCGATCCACAATCCTCGGAACATGTCGCAGATCCGGGTGGATCGATACGAACGGGCCATCGAGTGGCTCAAAGGTGTACGAAAGGGGGACATCTCCGTAGACGGGTTGCCGGAGATCGAAAAGGAGGAGGACCGTTCGGCCGCTTCCCAATTCCAGATTCGCAGCAACCCGAAACGAAATAACTATTTCTGATATGGCACGCAGCAAAAAAAGCAAACGGATAACCGCCGGCGGTAATATTGGACAAACGCCGACGCAGACGATCGTCCTGCAGCCCACCCGCCGCGGAGGGCTCGACGTATCGGCATACATGGAAGCGATCCGGAAGGCCGAGCTTATCGACTTCCCTCGAAGGGCAAAACTGATCGATCTTTACGAAGACGTGATGATCGATACTCACCTGTTCGCCGTCCGTCGGAAACAAAAGGCTGCCATTCTATCGACCCCGATTCAGTTCGTCCGAAACGGAGAACCGGACGAGCGGATGCAGGACTACATCGACTCTCCGTGGTTCGGCCGGTTCATCGAGGATCTGATCGACGACGAATGGGTGGGAGTCGGAGGCTCGCTCTTCCAGTTCTTCCGAGACAAAAACGGGTGGATTGACTACGAGCTGATCCCTCGAAAGCACGTCGACCCGATCAACCGCACAATCCTACGCAACCAGACGGACCTCATCGGTACGAGCTGGGATGAATTCTCCGATTTGCTCTACGTCGGAAATTCCCGCCAGATCGGCAGTCTGGCCGTACCGGCCTTCTGGGTCATTCTCAAACGCAACAACGTAGCAGACTGGGCTGAACTCGGCGAGATCTTCGGCCGACCAATCCGCGAGGGCACCTATGATGCCTGGGACAACGCAGCTCGGGAGAAGCTCGTCGAAGACATCGCCAAGATGGGCGGAGCCGGCGTCATCATCCATCCGGAAGGGACCAAGATCAATCTCATCCAGCCATCCAATGTCTCATCGAGCGGGGATCTCTACGAGAAGTTCTCGACGTTCTGCAACAACGAGATCAGCAAGGCCGTGAACGGCAATACGCTGACAACCGAGGCCGGGGATAAGGGAACACAAGCCCTCGGAACCGTCCAGCAGGAAGGAGAGGTCGACATCGCATTCTTCATCAAACGGCGAATCCTCAACACCCTGAATTACGAAGTGACGGATGTTTTTGCATCGATGGGGATTGACACTCGAGGCGGGAAGTTCGCGTTCGTCCCACCCAAAAAGAAGGATATGAAGCAGCAGGCCGACATCATCTGCAAGCTGAAGCAGGAGGCCGACCTGCCGATCAGTGACGATTTCCTCTACGACGAATTCGGCATTCCAAAACCGGACAACTACGACGAGCTCAAGGCCGAGCAACGGGCAGCTCGTCAGATTATGCCCTCAACGACCTCCAATCAGGCCTCCTCACAGAAAGGGGGGGACGACCAAGAAGACGAAGATCCGGATGACGGCAAAAAAAGACCCCGATCCATTCGAGATGCGCTGCGCAGTTTTTTCGGCCGCGCCCCCGAAGATTCGGGGGCGGATTTAGACTGGTAGTCGACAACCTGTACGGTATCCAGAACAGCGACGTTTCGGCCGGATTCGAGTTCTCCGACGACGTGCTGCGCCGCGCCTTGCTGAATATCTACAGCAAGGAGTTCCACCCAGCCTCGGAGATCGAGGTGTGCCTGTTCAACGAGATATGGGCACAGATCAACAACGCAGCCAAAGAAGGCTTCGGGCAGTCTCGAGCTGCAGACCCCGACGAGGACTTCCGGAACGAGATCCTCCGGAACAATGCCGTATTCTCGGCATTCAAGGTGCATCGTATGCAGAACGACATGGCCCGGCTTTTACTTGATTCGAATGGCAATCTAAAACCGTTCGAGCAGTGGAAAAACGAGGTCATGCCGATCGCGTCCCATCAGGTCGGCACCTGGCTTCGCACCGAATACGACACAGCCGTCATTCGAGCTCATCAAGCTGCCGACTGGCGGCAGTTCGAACGGGAGAAGGACATCCTGCCGAATCTGCGCTGGGTCGAGTCAACCTCGATCCATCCGGGGTTAGACCATAAGCGTTTCTGGGGAACAATTCGTCCCATCGACGATGCTTTCTGGAGCGAGCATCGACCCGGAGATCGCTGGAACTGCAAGTGCAGCCTCTCCTCGACAGACGAGCCCGAGACTCCGGTACCGGAATCGTCGCCGCTTGACAAGCCGCAGAAGGGCCTCGAAAACAACCCGGGCAAAGACGCCAAACTGTTCTCGGATCAGCATCCCTATCAAAGGGAAGCTCGCAAGGGAGCGAAGAAGGCCGTAGACAAGCTGATGGCACGTATCGACGAGATGATCGCCGAGATGTCGGACAGCCTTTCCTATGAGGAGAAGATGGCCATAGCCCGGAACAATCTCGAAATCGAGAAAGCCCTCAACATCGCAAAGGCGAAGCCGATGAGCGTAGAGGAAGCGGATAAGCAGAACGCCAATCCGCAGCACGTTAACGAGCTCGTGTTGGATCCGACCGGAATCTACCGGGATGGACGGGGAAATCGATACAGCAAGAACAAGAACTACGACCGGGCAAGGGACATGCCGTTCAGCATAAACTGCCAAACATGCGCCCCGGCCTACGCGCTACGGCTACGCGGATTCGATGTAACGGCAAAGGGGAACACGCCGGGATCGAAGCTCGAATATTTAAGCCGAGGCCGTGCCTTCGAAGTCTGGATGAATGCAGACGGTACTCCGGCCCGTCATGTCAGCATAAACAGCTGGCTCGACGCGAAGGGGTACCAGAGGATGACCCCAAAGCGATACATGGAGTATTTCAACGAGGTATGCAAAGAGGAGGGTGTATACGAACTGTGCATTGGTTGGAAAGGCGGCTCGGGACACGCAACCATCCTTCAGCGTTTCGCTGACGGCGAGTTGCGGTATATCGAGCCTCAGTCAGACAATTCTGAAGGGTCTGGCATGGAGTGGAAGGATGTCAAATATCTGTGTGAGAGAGGGGCCTCAACCTCCCATAACTGCCGAGGAATAATGAGGGTGGACAACAAGCTATTCAACCTCAAGTTCATCGAGATCTTTGACGTATAGGCTGATGAAGTCAAAGACGGAGGGGCCGGTTACTTCGGTGGCTTGGCTTCCATCGTACAGGAACAAGAACGGGAAGCCCGTACAGGAATCCTTCGGGAACTTGAACAAATAGGCCTCCTGACCTTCGACGCTACCGAGGTAATCGAAGGACTCGCCGTATTGCTCAATAAGCCCACGGGCTGCTGTTCTGATCTGTTCAGGGACGTTCATCGTCTGATAGATTGATATTCGACACAAAATTACAAAATATTTTCGGTTGTTGACTATGGACATACAAGATTTTGCAAAACTGATCCAGCGAAAGCGGAAAGAGCTGGACGACATGATGCGCCGGGAAATGCCTGTCGTCGCCGGGCGGATGGCCAAGGATCACTTTCAGGACAACTTCCGGAAAGGAGGATTTGTCAACAACGGGCTGCATCCGTGGCCGAAGGCAAAACGATTGTCGTCCGGTAAGTCCGATGCCGCCAGCAATTACGGCACACTCCTCTCCAGCCGGAACCACCTGTTCAGCTCGATCAAGTACACCCCATCCGATTATCGAGTGCGCGTGGCGAACGAAGTTCCCTATGCCCCTATTCACAACTGGGGAGGAGTTGTCGAACCCAAAGTAACGCCCCAAATGCGGCGCTTTGCCTGGGCGATGTTCTACAAGTCGAGCGGACAGTCGAAAAGAAACAGAAAAGGCCGGAAAACGGCCAAAAAGGGGCCTGTCGAGGTTTCTCCGGAAGCTGCGAAGTGGCGGGCGCTTGCTCTGACGAAGAAAAAGAAGCTGAAGATCTCCATCCCTCAACGACAATTCCTCGGCCAAAGCGAAGAGCTCGTCAATTCTATACAGGCCGAAATAGAGAATCGGGCCAAACGCGTACTCAACTTATAAACTCAATCACAATGGAAAACATGAAACTCGCGCTCATGAAGCGCATCCGGGAAAAAGTTCCCCAAATCGTGACCATCGATGAAGACTACGGGCAGCTCGAGGTCGAGGAAGACCAGTATCCTGTAGTCTTCCCGGCCGTCCTCATCAACGCCGACGGGACAGAGTGGAAGACATTGAATGCAGGCCAACCCGCTATACAGCGAGGGGATGCGTCATTCACCATCAAGTTGGCAATCGATTGTTACGACGACACGCACATCGGCTCCACGACAGAAGACCGGATCCTCGAGCGGGACGCCCTGAACGAGGAGGTATTCAACGCCATACAGGGATTCAAAATCAAGTCAGCTTCATCTGCGTTCTCCCGTGTCCGGGAGAGAGAATATTCTATCGGAGGCGGCCTGAAGGTATACGAGACCACGTTCTCGTATGGATCGAAATGGGCAGCCGCTAATTCTCGCCAGTAAAGAGACGCAGTTGCGCTGCAGTCAGCCGCGGGACTTTGACTTTCGGCATCGGCTTGATGCCGCTATCAGGGTTCTCGCGGCTGTATTGGCGAATGATGGCAAGGATCCGTTGTTCAGAGAGGAAGAACTCCTGTTCGGATAGAATCTTCAATGCATCATCAAACCGCAGACGCTGCTGCTCTGTCCAGTAGTACCACCTACGACAGAGCGCCTCGTTGCGGTTGGCAATAAGCATTTTATTCCTTCCTCTTTTCATGATTTGATTTGGATTCAACAAAAATAAAGAGAAAATCGTCGTCTCCTTCAAACGCTTAACGGATTAAGCAAAAAATAGGGAGGAACTGAACGTCCCTCCCCATCAACTCATCCGGTCGTTATTTTTTTTTCGATTCAAGCCTAAAACTTGACACCACCCGGCATTGTTCAACCTCCACAATTTGATACGACCCGTCGTCACTATATTCCTCGTAAGGATTCAACAAAAATACTCTCGCCTCGTCGTATGTTTCGAACATAAACGGCGTCGCAAGATACCACGCTTGTTTGGCTTCGTCGAGCTTCAGTATGAGATAGAATTTTTCCATGCTATTCCGGATCGACCGTCAATCTTAACACCTCCCGATATTGCTCAACCTCCACGATTCGATATAGCCCGGGGGTATGATGATCCTCAAAAGTATTTATCAAGCTCAATTCCGCCTCTTCAGACGTATCGTAAACAAATGGCGTCGCAACATTCCACTCATGATGGTCTGCATCGAATTTCTCTATGAGGTAGAATTTTCCCATGCTTCAAATATTTTGTCACCACAAAAATAACACTTTTCCGTATATTTGCAGCAAAATCACACCTCATGAAACATCTGCTCCTTTTTCTATCCTGTTGCCTGCTGGCAACATCCTGCTCGAAAGACGAAACTCCGACGTCCGACGAACTGGTCGGTACTGTATGGAGCCAGGTCGATGAAGATCGAACCGATACGATCTATTTCGCGGCCGATCACAAATGCACGGCCGAGTGGAAATACGAGGGATTCGACGCGGTGAAACAAGAGTACAGATACTCGATCGACGGGAATACGGTCTCGATCAATACAGGGGCGAACACCGCAACCGGTCATATCGAAGACGACGTGCTCTACATCCAGCTGTTCGATCGAGACCTGTCTCTGCATCGGATTCGATAAAACAAAACCCCGCACCTTTTGGATGCGGGGTTTCTTGTCTCTGGGGAGGGGTCAGTCCATGGCTGCCATCGAGAGCGGCAGCGTGTGCTTGACGCCTTTGTCATCCTTGTAGGATGCCGAGATGAACTGGCAGGTTTCCTCGGGGCGGTACGCACTCTGGATAATGTCGGTTGCCTCAATAAATGCGGAGTACCCGGACTTTCGAGCGATCTCCCGAAGCTGCAGCACCCGGCTCGCTTTCAGATTACCCTTGCGATCCTTGGTCAGCAAGTTCATAACCATCTCAGCCAGCGCTGCCGAGTCGGCATCCTTGGCCAGCGATTTGACGAACTCCTTGACCTTGGCGACGCCGACCTCGACCGTATCGTCCCACCCGTCGTTCGTGCGGTTGCCCAGCGCCAGCGTGATGCGACCATCGGAGGTGGTGAACTGGTCGCTGTGACGGTCGGATTTCGTCTTGAACAGCTCTTCCTTGAGTTTGATCAACGTATCGGCCTCGGCGAACACCTCGTCCTTGAGACGTCGCATCTCTTCACTCATGGCCTTGAGTCGGGAGAACTTCAACCGGCAGAACTCGTCCACGGCGGACTTGTATGCGGCAACATCGTCTTCGCGTTTCTGTTTCTCGGCACGCTCTTCGGCCTCAAGCTGCGCCTTCAACTCGGCGCGTTCTGCTGCTGTCATTTTCGTGATATCCATATTGAAAAAAAGTTGTATCTTTGTATCGGGAAGAGGGTTAGTCCAAGAGCGGCGGCTGGACTAATACAGCCCAAAATAGATAATCGGCTTCGGCCGGTTTTAATTAAAAAAAGTTCAAGACTATGGAAACATTATTTTGAATGTTGGCTGGGTACCTGTTTGGTAAGGCCATCGACTGACTCATATATCATAAGCGATAGCGACTGCCTATACGGGGCTTTTGCTACTCCCCCTAAATCGGGGGAGTTTTTATTTTCTCTCATTATTGGGTTCAAATGTCTCGTCGCCTCATCAGTCTCTCTTTTGGCTTTCATACCTGCCTCCATCAGCAGCGAATCCCTACGATTGCGAGGAATGAATCGCGGTGTTGATGGGCGTAACTCCCGGCTAACCGACGGTTGGAGGCAGTTTGCCATAGAGGGAATTCCCACAAATACGATCGTCTTTCGACATGAGCAGCATCCCGTCATAAGCAGGGCGCAAACACCCAGAATGATCCGTTTCATAGGTTACTTGTTAGGTGAGATTGCAATGAAATGCTCAAGCAGCGACACCTTCTCCTCTGTTTCACAGCGGCGGTTCTCCTGCCGCTCGGTGGCTTCCCCGGACTCATGAATGTCGTCCAGTCGTTCAAGACGTTTTCGAAGCTCCTTCAACGGCTTTTGAAGGATCCTTGCCAGCAACGCTGCCTCCCTTTTGTCGAGGGCGAGCATCTGCTCGTAATACCCGGTAAACGGGACCGGTTCTTTGATCCACTGCATATCTGTTCTCTTTGTAAGGTTTGCGGATCGCCCGGACTCGAACCGGGATAACAGCCGCATTGCTTTGGCCATCGTGCTATGCCTTCAGTAGAACCGAAGGCCCTGCCGACCCGTTTGCCGGTCTTTCCCGGCTGTCAGAGCCTTTCGCGTCATCTGTCCGATGGAGTCAAGCGTCCTGTCCCGCTTTGCCGCCGCCGACCTGTTTCGGCGGATAAAACCCTGCGCCATCGTCGCCCTACTTGTACTCGGTTCATCGCTAAAAAAGGGGGGGGGTTGCGGGCAGCCGAGGACTCGAACCTCTGATTTGATTTTGCTTTTCAAACAGCCAACTTTTCCCATAGTTGTCTTATACCTGTCGCTGCCCGAACTGAAACTACCTCATAGGCCGCCTCCTTTCTCTTGAATGGTTACATATCTCCGAATGACGGAGAGTGCCTCATCGTATGAGTGGGCCTGCATCACTTCCCGCATCATTGTCCCCGCTTCTGCCTCTGCAGCCGCGATGTCCTGTTCTCTGTCCTCCCTGACCTTCATGAAGCTGGCCTTCCGGGCCGCCGCAATGATCGCGGATCTCGCCTCGGCCATCACCGCGAAGACGTTTCCGCCCGGCCCTGCCGGATCGATCGTAATCGTAGGCTTATCCATCAGCTTGGCAATTGATCAGGTCGAATGAACAACGGAATGTGGACAATTCGCTGAGGCTTCACGGTGCGAGGTTTGCGAAGGATCGCCTCCAGCTTCGGGATCAGCGCCTGCAGCTCCTCGACGGAGAGCATCCCGAAAGGCTTGCCAATGATGCGGGTGTTCATGCAGAACCGGTTTACGGCTGCGAATGTCCGGTCAGCCGTATCCACCCCGAGGCGTTGCAGGCGG
>ULMY01031694.1_pt1 | contig 11180 bp, 10 predicted proteins | sample 1951781 | NCBI WGS metagenome assembly ULMY01 (sample SAMEA4835563, study PRJEB28245) | human gut metagenome | biome: gut microbiome; material: fecal sample | place: Denmark | collected 2008
TCAATGATACAAAAGAAGATGCAAAAGAACTGACGGAACTGATTCACGGGATGAACTGTCATGTAAATCTGATTCCGGTGAATCCGATCAGGGAGCGGGATTATGTGCAGTCAAATGCACATGTCATCGAAGCTTTTAAGGAGAAACTGGAACGGAGTGGTTTAACGGTGACAGTACGCCGTGAGATGGGGCGTGATATTGATGGTGCCTGCGGACAATTAAGGCGCAAGTACAAAGAGAATCAGAGACTTGCATAACGAAAAGTCATGTGCTAAGATAGACAGATGATGGAAGAGTATGTATATTACATGTAATTGAGAAAGGATAAAGCGGATGAAGACGTATTCCATAACGGATACAGGCATTCTTCGTGAAATGAATCAGGATTATTTTTTCGCGTCGGATGAACCCGTTGGGAATCTCCCGAATCTGTACATTGTTGCAGATGGCATGGGGGGACACAAGGCAGGAGATTACGCATCGCGTTACACAACGCAGCGCATCGTTGCATCCGTGTCCCGGAGTTCGGGAGAAGAACCAGTTACAATTTTAAAAGAGGCAATAACAACTGCAAACAGACTTCTGATCACAGAAGCTGCAGAAGATGAAGCGAAAAAAGGTATGGGGACGACACTTGTTGCAGCCACCATTATTGACGGACGGCTTTATGTTGCAAATGTCGGAGACAGCAGACTGTATATCATCGGTACGGATGGCATCCGGCAGATCACGAGGGATCATTCTCTTGTGGCAGAGATGGTCAGGATCGGTGAAGTAGGTGCAAAGGAAGCACGTGAGCACCCGGACAAAAATATTATCACCCGCGCAGTCGGTGCAGGGGAAGAAGTAGAGGCAGATTTTTTTGAAGTGGAATTAAAGAAAGATGACCACATCTTAATCTGTACGGACGGACTCACGAATATGGTGGAAGACGAAGAAATCTGCAGTATTATTCTGCGGGATGCTTCCATTGAGGAACGCGCCGGACTTCTTGTAAAAACTGCAAATGACAACGGTGGAAAAGACAATATTACAGTAATGATTATAGAACCATTTTCTTGATGAGGTGAAAGAATGTTAACAGTTGGGACGTATTTAGCAGATCGCTATGAAATCGTAAGTAAGATTGGTGCAGGCGGAATGTCCGATGTTTATAAAGCAAAGGATCATGTGCTTGGCCGTTTTGTGGCAATAAAAGTATTAAAACCGGAATTTTCGGAAGATCGTGGATTTGTAGCAAAATTTCGCACGGAGGCACAGTCAGCAGCAGGGCTGGAGCATCCAAATATTGTAAATATCTATGATGTAGGAAGCGAAGAGGGGCTTCATTATATCGTCATGGAATATGTTGAGGGAATCACACTTAAGACATACATTGAAAAGAAAGGACAGTTATCCTTTAAGGAAGCCGTCAGTATTGCCATTCAGGTAGCAAGAGGTATTGAAGCTGCCCACAACAAACAGATCATCCATCGGGATATCAAACCGCAGAATATCATGATCTCCACAGAGGGAAAAGTCAAGGTCATGGACTTTGGTATTGCCAGAGCCGCATCTTCCAATACCGTCAGCTCGGATGTGATGGGATCGGTTCATTATTCTTCTCCGGAGCAGGCGAGAAACGGGTTTGTAGACGGAAGAAGCGATATTTATTCTCTGGGTATTGTTATGTATGAAATGGTAACCGGACGTGTACCTTTTGACGGAGATACAACGGTTGCAGTCGCTATTCAGCATCTGCAGGAAGAGATGACACCTCCAAGTGTTTATGCAAAGAATCTGCCGATCAGCATGGAGAAGATTATCTTAAAATGTACACAGAAGAATGCGGACCGCCGTTACCAGACCATTGGAGATCTGCTGGCGGACCTGCGCAGATCGCTGGTACATCCGGATGAGGATTTTGTTGTGATTGCTCCGCTTGTGGACAATGGAAAGACCAAGGTCATCAGTGGGGAAGAATTAAAGCAGATCAAAGAACACGGGGTGGAGCCAAAAGAAGACAGGCACGCTTCCAAGCTGGAATCTTCCTATGATCCGGATGAGGATGAGGACGATGAGGATGAGGACGAAAACGAAGGACTCAGTCCGAAGATGGATAAGGCAATGACCATCATGGGAATTGTGGTGTTTGTTGTAATCCTTGCAGTGATTATTTACCTTGTGGGAAGTTTCTTTGGCTTATTCCGTTTTGGCAGTAATTCATCAAAGAATACAGAAACGCAGACGCAGACACAGACGCAGACACAGACACAGACAGAAAGTGAACAGCCTGTCATGGTACAGAATGTATGCGGAAAGTTACAGGAGGAGGCACAGTCTGAACTGGAAGCACAGGGGCTGTATATGTTTGTTATTCAGGAGCAGAAGTCGGATCAGCCGGAAGGAACCGTTCTGAATCAGGACCCGGTTGGTGGTTCTGAAGTATCTGCCGGAACGACAATCAATGTAATTGTTGCCGGAACAGAAAATGTGGATTTCACAGATTCGGAGAGTCAGAGTGAGCAGAACGATGTTCCGGTTCCAAATGTAGTTGGAAAACTGGAAAAAGATGCTTCTTCTACCCTTTCGGCTGCTGGATTTAAAGTGTCCAAAACATACAAATATGATGATTCCGTAGATGCAGGAAAGGTTGTTTCCCAGAGCCCGAGAGGCGGAAATGCACAGGAGGGAAGTACGGTTACGATTGTGATCAGTCAGGGAAAGAAGTCTAGTACGGTGCCATCTGTTCAGGGTCACTCCAAGAAAGATGCACAGGCGGCTTTGCAGAAGGCTGGCTTAAAAGTTGCAGTGAAAGAAGAATACAGTGATTCTGTCAAAGCAGGTCAGGTAATTTCACAGAGTGTAGCATCCGGCAAGATTGTACCGGCAGATACAACGGTAACGATTACGGTAAGCAAGGGACCGGAAGAGATAAATTACAGCTATAAATTCTCAAAGTCATATGCAGCACCGGAAGGAGCAGTCAGTGCAACTTATACACTGACGGGAAGTGATGGCACGACCTATGCAAGCGGAACCAGTGATGTCGATGGTTCTCTTACGATCGGGGCATCCGATATGGCATGTGAGTCCGGTAAAGTGACGATTACCTGGAGCATTGAAGAAATAGATGATGAAGGTCTTTCCGATACGTCTACAAAGACAGAAACACATTCTGTCAGCTTTTCAAAACAGTAGGTAATATATGAAGGGAAAGATTGTAAAAGGAATTTCCGGTTTCTACTACGTTCACGTGGCAGAAACCGGAATTTATGAATGTAAGGCAAAAGGAATTTTCCGTAATCAGAAGATCAAACCTCTCGTTGGTGATGATGTGGAAATCGTTGTACTGGATGAAGAAAAAAAGATTGGAAATGTAGAAAAAATTCTTCCACGTACCAGGGAACTGATCCGCCCCGCAGTGGCAAATATCGATATGGCACTCGTAATTTTCGCGGCTGCAAAACCGGACCCGAATTTTAATCTGCTGGATCGCTTTTTGTGTATGATGGAATATCAGAAAGTTCCGGTTACGATCTGCTTTAACAAATGCGATCTGGTGACGGAAGAACAAAGAGAAGTATTACGAAAAATTTATAAACTGGCGGGGTATGAGCTGCTCTTTACAAGTGCAAAGACACAGGAAAATGTGGAAAAACTCAAATCTGTGTTGCAGGGAAAGATGACGGCAGTGGCAGGACCGTCCGGAGTAGGAAAATCTTCGCTGATCAATGATCTGCAGGATGCGGTGCAGATGCAGACCGGAGGAATCAGTGACAAGATTGAGCGGGGAAAACATACGACACGCCATTCGCAGATTATACCAATTGCGGAAAACACCTATATTATGGATACTCCGGGGTTTAGTTCCATGGATCTGCCCGGATTTTCCAAAGAGGATCTGTGGACATGTTATCCGGAGTTCGTGCGTTTTGAGCCTGGATGCAGATTTATCGGATGCAGTCACATCGGAGAGCCGGATTGTGGCGTTAAGACGGCACTTGCAGAAGGAAAAATATCGCAGGTGAGGTATGACAATTATGTGCAGCTTTATCAGGAAATGAAGAATATGCGCAAGTATTAGGAGGAATCAATGAACTGTTTATCACCGTCAATTTTATCGGCAGATTTTGCTAATCTGGGAGAACAGATTCGGTTGCTGGATCAGGCAGGTGCGGAATATGTACACATCGATGTTATGGATGGAATGTTTGTTCCGAGTATTTCGTTTGCATTTCCTATCATTCGTTCCATTCGTAAATGTACCGATCGGATTTTTGATGTCCATCTGATGATTGAGGAACCGATTCGCTATATAGATGATTTTGTTGACGCGGGAGCGGATATTATTACGGTCCATGCAGAAGCATGCAGGCATCTTGACCGCACAGTGGAGGCAATCAGGGAAAAGGGGGTTCTGGCCGGTGTGGCATTAAATCCGGCCACTCCGCTGGAAACTGTCCGATATATTCTTCCGAAGGTGGACATGCTTCTTATCATGACCGTTAATCCGGGATTCGGAGGACAGAAACTGATTCCGTATACGTTAGATAAAGTGCGTGAAGCGAAAAATCTTGTGAAGCAGTCCGGATGTAAGACCGATATTGAAGTAGATGGGGGAATTAATCTGGAAAATGTGGAAGAAGCCATGGATGCAGGAGCCAACATAATTGTGGCAGGTTCTGCGGTTTTCAAGGGAGAGATCGAAAAGAATGTGGAAGCATTTCTGGAAAAGTTGCAAAGGCAGGGGTAGAAGATGAAGTATTTAATTGTTTCCGGGGGAGAAGTGAAGGAAGGTTTTTTAACCTGGATTGTAAAAAATGGAGGATTTGATGTCATATTAGCGGCAGATGCGGGAATGGAAGCATTGTATCGGGATCATATTCTGCCGGATATCATAGTGGGGGATTTTGATTCGGTAAATCCGGATACCCTTGAATATTTTCATGACAAAGAGCAGATCGAGGTGTGCATGCTGAATCCGGAAAAGGATGATACCGACACGGAATATGCGATCCGGGAGGCCATTCGCAGAGGTGCAATGGAGATTGTGGTCATTGGTGCAACCGGTACCAGAATTGATCATGTACTGGGCAATATCAGTCTGCTTGGTATTGGTCTGGAGGAACAGATAAAGATCAGCCTGGTCGATGAACATAATCGTATCCGCATGATTAATCAGCCGTTGACGATCCGGAAAGCGGAGCAGTATGGAAAGTATGTTTCTTTGATTCCATTTTCTGAAAAAGTAAGTGGTGTTACCCTGCGTGGATTAAAGTATCCGCTTACGGATTATACGATGGGAGGATTTAATTCTCTCGGAATCAGCAATGAAATTGTTTCAGATGAAGCGTCAATTTCTTTATCTTCCGGACAACTTATTGTAATTGAATCAAAAGATTGAAGATTTTATGAAATGACGGAAAAATGGTACGAAAGAAGTAGTTCGTACCATAAAAAATAGCAAATATTATGGAAAAATGCTTGCATTGGAGTAATAAGTCTGCTATGATTATCTACGACGAAGGTGTCAAAAGAGAATTCTTTTGACGCCTTTTTTTGCGTTTAAAAGTATAAAAGAATGGAGGAAGATTAGATGAACGCAGGGGATACGGGATTTATGCTGATATGTTCAGCTCTGGTGTTTTTTATGACACCTGGATTAGCCTTTTTCTATGGAGGACTGGTGCGAAGAAAGAATGTCGTCAGCACCATGATGGCATGCGCAGCGATTATGGGATTGTCGGTTGTTATGTGGGTGTTGTTTGGATATTCACTGTCTTTCGGTGGAAACCATGCAGGAATTATTGGAGATTTCCGGTGGTTTGGATTGCATGGAATTAAAATGAATGAAGCAGGTCCATATGCGTCGACGATACCGCATCTGGTTTATATTGCATTTCAGATGATGTTTGCAATGATTACGCCGGCTTTGATCACGGGTTCTCTTGTGGGTCGTGTAAAATTTAAGGCATTGTTTTTATTTATTATGTTCTGGTCCGTCATTGTATACTATCCAATGGCACATATGGTATGGGGACAGGGAGGATTACTTGCAGAAATCGGATCGGTTGATTTTGCCGGAGGAAATGTGGTACATATCAGTTCCGGTGTCAGTGCACTGGTATTTTCCATTATCCTTGGCAGGCGAAGAGGATATGAACAGACGGCATACCGGGTACATAACATTCCGTTTGTAGCACTCGGAGCATTTATTTTATGGTTTGGATGGTTTGGATTTAACGCAGGAAGTGCATTGGCAGCAAACGGACTGGCAGCACATGCATTTATGACAACTGCACTTGCCAGTGCAAGTGCCATGATGTCCTGGATGTTTATTGATGTGATCAAGGATGGAAAGCCTACCTTAGTAGGTGCCTCTACCGGTCTGGTTGTTGGATTGGTTGCAATTACACCGGGAGCTGGATTTGTTCCGATCTGGTCGGCAATTATCATCGGAGCACTGGTCAGCCCGATCTGCTGTGGTACCATTTCCCTGTTGAAAGGAAAATTAAAGATTGATGATGCACTCGATGCATTTGGCTGCCATGGCATCGGAGGAGTCTGGGGAGGAATTGCAACCGGATTGTTTGCAAAACATTCTATCAATCCGGTCGCCCGCTGGGATGGACTGTTTTTTGGAAATTACCGTTTATTTGTTGCACAGATTATTGGAATTGTTGTGACAGTTGCCGTGGCGATTGTCGGTACACTGGTCTGCCTTGGCATTGTAAGATTGTTTACGGAGCTTCGTGTAGATGAAAAAGCAGAAAAAGTTGGTCTGGATATTTCGCAGCATGGAGAGAGTGCGTATCCGACATTTAATGGTCTGGATTCATAAGTCCCAGAAACAGACCTCGTATGTTATAATGGATCCGTCAGTTATTTCGAGACAGAGATAAATCTGGTAGTATAAAATAATCATGTATAAGGAGAAAAAAGAAGCTTATGATGATAAAAGTGGAAGCAATCGTCCGGGAAGAAGTTTTTGAGGATGTAAAGGAAGCATTAAACGCGATTGATGTGAATGGTATCACCGTATCACAAGTGATGGGATGCGGTGCACAGAGGGGATATAAAAAGAGAGTGCGTGGTACAGAAGTAGATGTTATGATGCAGCCGAAGATTAAGTTTGAGATTGTGGTATCGTCCGAGGAATGGGAGAAAGCGACCATTGATGCCATTCAGAAGGCTGCATTTACCGGAGAAGTCGGGGATGGAAAGATTTTCAGCTATGAGATCCGTACTGCTACAAAGATCCGTACCAGAGAGAGCGGGGCTGACGCCTTAAATTAGATTTTTAACAGAATCTACAGCATTGAGTTTTGGTAAACAATAAAAAGAGCATCCACATGGGATGCTCTTTTTGCATATCGAATTTACCTGATACAGGGAAATTATAACTGAGGACCAGCAGAAACCAATGCCTTACCAGCTGCATTTCCTTCATACTTGGAGAAGTTCTTGATGAATCTTGCTGCAAGATCCTTAGCCTTTGTCTCCCACTCAGAAGCATCAGCATAAGTATCACGAGGATCAAGAATTCCTGTATCTACACCGTTTAATTCGGTTGGTACTTCGAAATCGAAGTAAGGAATCTTCTTAGTAGAAACGTTGTTGATATCTCCGTTTAAGATTGCATCGATGATTCCACGGGTATCTTTGATAGAGATACGCTTTCCGGTTCCGTTCCATCCGGTATTTACGAGGTAAGCCTTAGCGCCGCTCTTCTGCATCTTCTTAACGAGTTCCTCAGCATACTTTGTAGGATGTAACTCAAGGAATGCCTGTCCGAAGCAAGCAGAGAATGTAGGTGTAGGCTCAGTAATTCCACGCTCTGTACCAGCAAGCTTTGCAGTAAATCCGGAAAGGAAGTAGTACTGTGTCTGCTCTGGAGTCAGAATAGATACTGGAGGAAGTACTCCGAAAGCATCTGCTGACAGGAAGATTACGTTCTTTGCTGCTGGAGCAGAAGAGATTGGACGTACGATATTCTTGATATGATCGATTGGGTAAGAAACACGAGTGTTCTCGGTAACGCTCTTGTCTGCGAAATCGATCTTGCCGTTTGCATCTACAGTTACGTTCTCAAGAAGAGCATCTCTTCTGATTGCGTTGTAGATATCTGGCTCAGAATCCTTATCCAGGTTGATAACCTTAGCATAGCATCCACCTTCGAAGTTGAAAACGCCGTTGTCATCCCAGCCGTGCTCATCATCACCGATCAAGAGACGCTTAGGATCTGTAGAAAGTGTAGTCTTTCCTGTTCCAGACAGACCGAAGAAGATTGCTGTATTCTTGCCATCTAAATCTGTGTTTGCGGAGCAGTGCATAGAAGCCATACCCTTGAGTGGAAGGAAGTAGTTCATCATAGAGAACATACCTTTCTTCATTTCTCCGCCGTACCATGTATTGATGATAACCTGCTCTTTGCTTGTGATGTTGAAAGCTACACATGTCTCAGAGTTTAATCCTAACTCTTTGTAGTTTGCAACTTTAGCCTTAGAAGCATTGTATACTACGAAATCAGGCTCGAAATTCTCAAGTTCTTCAGCGGAAGGCTTGATGAACATGTTTGTTACGAAATGTGCCTGCCAAGCTACCTCTACGATGAAACGGATAGCCATACGGGTGTCTTTGTTTGCACCACAGAATGCATCTACAACGAAAAGTTTCTTGTTGCAGAGCTCTTTCTTTGCAATATCCTTAACAACTGCCCATGTGTCTTCTGTCATTGGGTGGTTGTCGTTCTTGTACTCATCAGATGTCCACCATACAGTGTCCTTTGAGTTCTTGTCCATAACGATATATTTGTCTTTTGGAGAACGTCCGGTGTAGATACCAGTCATTACGTTAACTGCACCAAGCTCTGTCTCCTGACCAACTTCATATCCTTCAAGGCCAGCTTTTGTCTCTTCTTCGAATAATTTCTCATAAGAAGGGTTGTGAACGATTTCTGTGGTACCGGTGATACCATACTTGCTTAAATTGATTTCTGCCATCTTGATTTAAACCTCTTTCTTTATAGTATAGTAAGAAAAAATTCCTTTTTCCCTAATTTAGTATTATACATAATTACCCAATAAAATCAATAAAATTTGTATGAAATTTTCCCGTTTTTGAAATTTTGGGGGAATTTGGTCACATGTTTTTTTCCTGTGCTTTTTTCACGGTTTCAATGAAGTGTGTTACATCGGCATCCGGTTCTTTGGCATAGAGAATTCCGTAAGGGATCGGGTGATCCCAGTCAACAGGGAGTGTTACAAGAGCCGGATGGACATCTTTCCAGCATTCAATTGTGACCATGAGGTTCTGGGACTGTTCACACTGGTTAAATACCTCAATATCGTAAAACTGCGGAGCATCTGCAATGTGAATCTGTGGATGCTTCAAAATCTCGGCGCGGATCGCATCGACGGTATCGGAATCGCCCTGTTTTACCATCATAAGTGTTTCTCCATAGAGATCTTCGATGCGCAGGCGTTTTTTTGACGCCAGCCGGTGTTCACGCGACATAGAAATGCAGTGCTGATAAGTGCCGAGAGGCAGAAAGTTACAGCGGTCCAGCCAGAGCGCAGAGTCACAGACTCCGATGAGAAAATCAAATTTTTTGCCCAGGGAGGAAATTTCGGTAAGAATGCCCTGATGGTCGTCCTCAAAAGGAACAATGTGCAGCCGGTAACCCGGAAACGAAGCATTTACTTTGTACCACAGATCCATAAAAGGTTTGCACGGATTGAGAAGCGAACTTCCGATACAAAACGTTTTTTCAGAAAGGCTGGCAGCGGCACGGGCTTCCGCGATGGCATTCCGGGAATAAGAAAAAAGGTATTTGGCATGGCGGTAGATCACCTGACCGGCGGGGGTCAGATGCAGTCCCTGGTTAGTGCGGTGAAACAGTTTCATGTCCAGCTGTTTTTCCAATGCGTTTACCTGTTTCATGACAGAAGGTGCGGACAGATAAAGTTTTTCCGCTGCTTTGTTAAAACTTCCGCAGTCAGCGGCACAGACAAAAACAGTGAGTAAATGATTGAACATATGGAAAATACCTCCTTATATGTATTGCTTATAAGTTAATACGATATTATAATATCGATTCTTCTGCGTCAAGAAAAGAACGGTTAAAATACAACTAAGAAAAGAATAAGGGAGATTTAAAAGTATGAAGTACGAAGAAAGAGCAGCATTTGAACAGGCAGATTCCTTTGAAATCGGAGCACCGAATGATGCATATGCGCAGTATTTTGTCGGAGATTCCTTTTTGCATCCGTTGACCGATCCGAAAGAATGTCCGGTTTTTATGGCAAATGTCACATTTGAGCCGGGATGCCGTAAACTGGATTATGTAGCATAAGAGTGTATAGCGTGTCTGTAGTCTGATTTTTGCCATAAATAAGTACAGGATACACAGAGAATAGAAAAGAATGTGTATTCAGTTAAATAAGAAATAGATAGCTGGTATGAGAGAACAAGGAGTCTTTCATACCAGTTTTTTTGTGGGAAAAGGGATAGGTTGCACAGGATCTGCCAGGAGATTTCAGTAGGTTTGATGAATAGCTTTCTTCCAGAAGTGTGGTATAGTCTTGTGCTTGGAACAGGAAAACTACACAGAAGGGAGACACCGATATGACAACACAGCCAGATATTATCTGGAATGAGCAGTGCCTGGGGATACGGATAGGAGAACAGGTATGCACCTATCTGAAAAAGCATGATGCGGAATACCAGAGACTGCAAAAGAAAATACTGGAACTTACAGAGAAGTATCCAGTGATAGAAACATTTATGGAGACGAATCAGTCAATCAGCCTAACGGAAGAAGAGCATAAGGCAGTACATCGATATTTCCAACTGGAGAGCGAAAAGGAAATGATAGAAGAAGAGTACCATTTTTATATGGGACAGGCTCAAATGATTTCTTATGGAGCTATGCTGGGGAAAATAAAAAAAGCAATACTGGGAAAGGATGACGGTGACACACAGAAACTGCTGGAATTGCTGCTGGATACCTGGATTGATGAGGTCGAAGAACAGCTGAAAGAAAATATAGCGTACCAGGGAATGCTGGAAAAAATATCAAAATATGAAGAACAGGTTCAGACAATGGGATTAGCAAAAGAAAAGCGAAAAACGATAGACGCATATGTTACTGAAGTCAGTGAAAGATGGATATTATATGCGGAATCTTTATATCAGGC
>ULMY01036031.1_pt1 | contig 11018 bp, 7 predicted proteins | sample 1951781 | NCBI WGS metagenome assembly ULMY01 (sample SAMEA4835563, study PRJEB28245) | human gut metagenome | biome: gut microbiome; material: fecal sample | place: Denmark | collected 2008
GTTTCGGAGGCATCAATCGGAAGCACTTTTACCGTCACTTTGAAAGTGCCAAAAACGACCAAACAAATAAGTGACATGTCATTGAAGGTGCATTTTAATAAAGATATCTTTGAGGTGACGGAGTATACAATTCCGTCAATCGCCGGCATGACTAACATGCAGTCTAATGTGTCAGAAGCAAATTCAAACGGTTTTTTCTCTGCCACATATGAGTCTGTAACCAGTGATGCGGATATTACCTTTAACGGACTCGAACTGACAGCTACATTCAAAGTCAAGGATGGTGCCACACCAGGCAATTCCTCTTTCGACCTGGATGAAAACATCAAAGTCGGTTCACTTGATGACGACGGACTCCCTGTATTTCTGGTATTAAAGAATGACTTCACTAACAAAACGGCTGTGATCAAAGTTATTAAGCCGGCAACAGGCATTTCTCTCAATAAGAGCGAATTGATTCTGAATGCCGGTGATAGTGACACAAGTCTGATAGCTAATGTCACTCCGACCGATTCTAACGAAAATGTGGTTTGGTCTTCTAATAAGCCCGAGGTTGCAACCGTTAATTCTACCACAGGTGAAGTAAATGCAGTAGCCCCTGGCGAGGCAATCATTACCGCAAAGGCCGGAACAAAAACGGCAACCTGCACTGTTAAGGTTAATTGTACTCACCAAGGTTCCTTAAACCCCGTTCCGGAGAAAGCCTCGAACTGCACGGAGAAAGGCTGGGACGCTTATAAGAAGTGCAGTCGTTGCGGCAAACTGTTTGATATGAGAGACAATCCTATTGATGCAATTCCGTACAGAGCACTACTCAACGACAACCATGATTTCAATACCTCTGAGTGGGGATATAAAGAAGCCGACGGACACGCGCATGTCTGCAGATATAATGCAGAGCATCATGATGTTGTTCAGCCGCATACACCGGATCATGAGGGCGGGGCGACTTACGAGTACGCTGTGAAATGCACCGACTGTGGTCTTGTGCTTGAGCCACAGCGGGAGCGAGGCAGCATTCGTGTTGAGGTTCCTTTCAAACTCACTGTGAAGAAGACAGGTGAAATGACTCCTGGTCAGGAGACATTCCGCTTCATTATTGAGGAATTCGGAGCTCCTACAATCTATACACTGGTGCAGGATACCGTAGAGACTAATGGCGAAAAGACATATGAGGGTAAATTTATTTTTACACTCAGCGAAGATCTGGCCGGTAATCTGTCTGAGGGCTTTGTTATCCGTCAGGTCAAGGGTAACGCTGATGGCTGGACTTACGATGAGACTAAGTTCTACGCCATTCCGGTGTTTGTCGACAGCTACGAAAGCGTTGGGGACTGGTCCTTCTTCAAGTTCGACCAGAACAACGAGATGGATCACAACAATCCGCTCGAAGAAATCGGATTCACCAACAGCTATAGTGCAAAGAAGCCTGTAACTCCTCCGGCGACACAGAAGCCCGAGGCACCTAAGGCCGGTGACAACAGTATGAAGGCTCTTTGGATTACACTGTTGCTTGTATCCGCTGCTTCACTTACGGGAATAACACTGTATTCTCGTAAAAAGAGAGCAAATGACTAATAATATCGGGAAACCGAGTCAAAGGATTTAAGCAGAGGGCGGGACGGAAATCATCCGCCATCGCCCTTTTGCTTTTCCAAAGAAAATCAAACAATTGGTTTTCTTTGGAAAGGTAATGTTATGCAGTAACCTGCGAAGATACTCGGCTAAAAACATCTGTTTTTTTGTAAAGGAGGAAACTAAATGAAAACAAGAAAACGAAATCAATGGCTCAGCTTTTTACTCGCATTGATAATGATCGTGGGTTTACTACCGCTTTCTGTGTTGACAGCCAGAGCTGAAAGCGGCGGTGAGGAGACCGGTGCCACCCAGGGGATAGCGCAGGCTTCTGCTACAGGGTATCCGGCACTGACCAATTTGGTTGAGGGAACGGAGATACTCCACGGTTACGGCTATTTTTTCTATAAAAACGGCAAGGTAGACCGTCGTTCGATTGCTATAGACCCGGAAGATTGCAGGCTTAACTCGGGATTACGCGAAAGTTATAGGAGTGATACAAATCTTCAGCGGGTCGTGTTATACGATAACGGTATTCTTAAGTATTGGACGCGTATCGAGAATGATTTCCTGGATCTTTCGGGGCTTGAGGGTCGGTCTCTGACACTGGTTCTGTTCGACGATCTGGATTTATCCGCCCTGTATGCCCCCGGCGTTGATCTGAAGATGATTCTGACCAATGGCGCCTATGTCACCTTCCGCCATAGCACCCGGTATAAGAATAAGACTGCCTACTGTCCTCAAAATGGTGTGACCGGCGCGGTCATCGATCTGGCACAGTCGGAGGGAAGCCTGAACGGCTGTGGCAACTTTGAGCTGCTTGGAAACGGAAAGCTTGGTATCTTCACGAAGGATGCCCCTAAGAAAACCAGCCCCGACTATGCCATCGTGGCGAAAAATACATCGGTTCTGGAGGATACCACGCTGAGTGTTACCTGTGGCAACAGCTACAGAGATGTGAATACCCTGATCCAGACAATCACATTCACCATCGACACCACCAAGTATGTTAACCTTAATATCACAAACCCCAAGTTTAACGCCGCACCGTGGGGCTGCCATATGAATAACTTCAAGATCCTCAACACGGAGAGGCTGAACGTCTCCGCAGATCGGGGATCCGGCGGATTGATATTTTTCGGCAACAACGGCGAATCCGACCTGGTGAAGATGTTTAAGTATTACAGGAGCATCGGCAAGATCGGCAACGAATGGAATATATCCGGAAACACCAAAAACACAGGCCGCTATGATCTGATTCTGAATCATGGCAACGATAAACCGCGGATACGTTTCAATCTCAACCTCAAAGAGGTGAAGAACGGCGATATCGTAAGGGATCTGGAGGCGGGTCTGGGCTATGAGATGTCTGCGGAGATCCTGTATATGCCCGAGTGGATGCAAAAGCTGAAGGATGCGGGAAGAATCAAATTCTATTTCTTCGGCCGCCTGCATAAGCCAGGTCTGCAAGAGGGCTATGAAGATGCCTATTTGTATGATTTTTATGTGGACCGCATCGGGACCCACCCTGTGGAGTTCTACTGGGTCTGCAAGTCAGCGACCGATCCGGACGACCATATCTTCGACTTTACGGGTCTGCTGAAGGATTATGAACTCACAAATGGGGGAACCCTTTATTATGAGCGTCTCTACTTTGATGTGAAGATGGACGAAATGCTCAGCGGCAAACGCGTCTTAGGGAGAGTTAAGTTTCAGCAGGCAGGCGGTGAATTTACCGAAGCAACCAGCGCCACCCACAAGATTTCTATGCATCCTGAGACATTGGCAGAATGCTATCACGATCCGTATCGGGGTGGTATCCCCTCTAATTGGTCGTATAGTTCCGGTTCGGATGCATATACTATGAGTTTCCGTATACGTCCACGGCACGGATACGAATTTCTCAAGGCGGTTGCAACGGCAGATGATGCTGTTACGCTGAATGTGCAGAATACAAAGGTTACATATAGAAAACTCGTCGATAGTGACTCTGACCAAAGCCTATATATAGACCTTGTGGCAAAGCGAAGGCTGACCGATGTGCGCGGCACGCTCAAAAATTTCCGTCTCGGCACCGACCCCTTTTTTACGGAGATCGTATCGAATGAGCCGAAAAAGTATACTTACAAGAATACGGTGGTATACGATCCCGCCTACGGCGGCTCTTACGGTGTAGAGGCCGGTCAATTGGGCGATGACGATATGTGTTATGTCTACTTCGATGTTGCGCCCGGTTTTGGCTATTATCTCCCCGAGAACGCTTCGGTAAAGGTGATCCTGCCCGCAGGCTACAGAGCCAACGGGATATTCGACTCTGCGGAAACATACAGCACGGTCTATAAGGGCGATTGGTACGACTATTCCCCGATAACCCAGAAATACCGGGTCTCCCAACTGTTGGAGCCGAACAGCGAGGGAAAGGAATACGGGACCAATATCCTTATACAGGAGCCTAAGGCGGGGGACCGCCCCGCTGCCTTTGCCGACTATGAAAAACCGACAAGCCTGCCGTCTAATATGAAGGTGCTGTCGATGCAATGGCGGAAAACTGACAACGCCCGAACCCCAATGGGGAAATATGACAAATTTGAGGTCGGAGAATCTTATATCATTGATCTCCGTATCGGGTTTGAGGGCGGCGAAGAAATGGGTTATGTATACCCGAAAAATAATAGAGATTTCAAGATAAACGGAAAGTACGTAAACGCATGGATGGAATATGAGAACTCTACAGACGGGCATGTCTGGCAGATGTATGACTCCTATGAGGTGGTTGACCCCAACGCCAGCGGGACGCTCAGCGGCACGGTGAAGAGCTTTAATTCCACCACCGACCCAGTGACGGTGCAGTTGTTTAAGAGTGGCTCTTCTGTGGCGTCATATAACACCACCGTAAAGGGAAATTCCGTCTCATACACCATTTCCGGCATCACTCCCGGCACCTACACCATGAAGGTGTCGAAGAAAAACCATGTCACCCGGGAGTATACGGTGAGTGTAACCACCGGCACGAAGACCCAAAATGCGGAGATTTGGCTGTTTGGAGATGTAAACGGTGACGGAATCAGAGATATGACCGATGCCGTACAGATAAGAAGAAAATTCAACGGAAAAACCTCTGTTTTTAGCAAGGGTGATGCCGGGACAAAGGCATATCGTCTGAAGGTTGCCAATGTATATACTGATAGTTCAATTGATACAACTGATTCCGGTCAGATTCAAAGGCTTTTTAACGGTAAATCGTCCGTGCTTCACTGACCGTATGATTCTATGGTATTACCCGGGTTAAAGCCCGGGGAAATTATAACAAGGAGATGATTTAGTATAAAAGGAATATATTGTCTATATTGTACAGCAGCATTACTTGCCTGCTTTTTATGTGGATGTTCGGTATTGCCCGAAAAACCCCCATCATACCTGGATGAAAGTCGGAGTTTTGATGGAGACTCCGACAAAGCCACGGATGATTCAAACACAGAAGACGATGCATTAACGGCACTGCAACAGAATATAAATTATCATAGCGCGGGAGCAGGCGTTGCTTTTATCGGCTATGTGGACAGCGAGAGCTCAGAGATTGATCTGCGCGCCTACTATGAAAGCAGCGAAATGGGAAAGAACTATCCCGGCTTAGCGTATGCACCGCTTTACATGACCGAGGGGCAGGAACTTTACGCAATAGTGCCGCCCTGTGACAAAGGTAAAATAACCGTGTATGCCTCAGGTGTAACCGAAGATGGTCAATATACCGAAGATCGGACTCAGCCTTTGTATGAAGGAAAAAACGGTGTGCCGCTATTGCTGCGGTGTAACCTTAGCGAGATATACTCCAATGTCTTAATTACCGTTACTGACGGTGGCGGAACCATCGACTTCCGCCCGTCGCTGACAATGGAAAACGGACATCTGCAGGATACTGCAGGGGTATACGATTTTTCAATATACGAAGAAATACCTGACGAGCGTTCTGTTCAAATTGCAACAGAGATTCTTCTTGAAACTGATGAGGTAAAGGATGCTGTCGAAGGTGGAATGAAGATTATATATACCGGAGATACGCAGATAATCGAAGGCCGAACCTGTCTGTTGTTCGCTCTCGGAACCGATAGAGAGGATCAATTTGTAAGAGAGCGTTATTACGGCGTATGCGACAATCTCGTCTATGTATATGATGTAACGAACGATACATGGGAGATTCTCGGGAGAAAGTAAGATAAAAGGAGAAAGAAATGCGCAATTCAAAACGTAGTGGCAATTTTTTTCTTTGCCTCTTAATAAATATCCTAATGAATATTGAAGGACTGCTCCCCACAGTAATTTTATTGGTTTTACATTTTTGGCTGAAAATATCGATATGGTGGTCAGTCGGCGTATTTATCGCGTGGATATTATATTTGATTATATGGATGGCCTTTATCGGCTGGGCAGGTAAATGTGGCTCGGAGCGCGACTTGCCGAAAGAAAACAAAAATCCGTATTCCGTAGGGAATGCGAAAAATAAACAGTGATCTGCCGGCTTTGGCCGGAGAATATACAAATGATTTTTACAATTAGAAAGGAGCTATTATTATGGGACTTATTAAAGCTGGTATCGGTGCGTTGGGAGGTACGCTTGCTGATCAATGGAAGGAATTCTTTTACTGCGAGTCCATGCCTAAGGAGGTACTTGTTACCAAGGGGCAAAAGCGAATCAGCGGACGATCTTCCAACACGAAAGGAAATGACAATATTATTTCCAATGGTTCTGGTATTGCCGTAGCTGATGGGCAGTGCATGATTATTGTTGAACAGGGTAAGGTCGTGGAGGTCTGTGCTGAACCCGGCGAATTTACATATGATACTTCCACTGAACCCTCTATCTTTTCCGGCAAACTCGGTGAGAGTATTTTGGCAAGCTTTAAGACTATCGGAAAGCGTTTCACTTATGGTGGTGACACAGGCAAGGATCAGCGTGTGTACTATTTTAACACAAAGGAGCTGATCGACAACAAGTTCGGCACGCCAAACCCTATCCCATTCCGTGTGGTTGATTCTAAAATCGGTTTGGATGTGGATGTTTCGGTGCGATGCTCCGGTGTGTATTCCTATAAAATTGTCGATCCATTGCTGTTTTACACTAATGTGTGCGGCAATGTGGAGCAGGAGTATACCCGTGATGAGCTGGAAAGCCAGTTGAAAACAGAATTTATCAGCGCTTTGCAGCCGGCTTTCGGTAAGCTGTCCGACCTGGAGCTGCGCCCAAATCAGATTGTCAGCCATAACACCGAACTGGAGGACGCCATGAATGTGGCACTTTCCGCTAAGTGGGGTGAGCTGCGTGGCTTGAAAATCGTAAGCATTGCACTTGGTTCGGTTACTCTTCCGGATGAGGATGCAGATATGATCAAGCAGGCTCAGCGTGTGGCTATTATGCGTAACCCTGCTATGGCTGGGGCAACCCTTGTAGGCGCCCAGGCAGATGCCATGAAGACTGCGGCAGGCAACTCTGCCGGTGCCATGACAGGTTTTATGGGAATGGGCATGGCGATGAATGCAGGAGGCATGAACGCTCAAAATCTGTTTGCTATGGGCCAACAGCAGGCACAACAGCAGGCACAACATCAGCAAGCACCTGCAGCACCTGCACCAGGCACTTGGAAATGTACCTGCGGCACCATGGCTACCGGAAAATTCTGTCCTGAGTGCGGTTCTCAGAAGCCGGCAGACGAAAGCGGATGGACTTGTTCGTGCGGTGCAGTAAATAAGGGTAAGTTTTGCCAGAACTGCGGTGCCAAAAAACCTGAAGGTGCACCGCTCTACCGCTGTGATAAATGCGGCTGGGAGCCGGAGGATCCGACCAATCCACCTAAGTTCTGCCCTGAATGCGGCGATATATTTGATGATAATGACAGAAAATAAGATGCCCGGTGAAGGAATATCTGTTCACCAAAGTAGATGTGACTCATGCAACATTTAATTGGTGAATTTTTACTAAGAAAGGAGATCTTTTCATGCAAAACTTGCAGGAATATAAATGTCCCTGCTGCAGCGGGGCGATAGCCTTTGACAGCACACTCCAGAAGATGAAGTGTCCTTTCTGCGACACTGAGTTTGAAATGGAGGCACTGAAGGGTTACGACGCCGAGCTGCAGAACGAAAAAAAAGACAATATGGAATGGGAAAACAATGCCGGAGGAGACTGGCAGGAGGGAGAAACCGACGGTTTGCGCTCCTATGTGTGCAAGTCCTGCGGAGGTGAAATTGTCGGCGATGCCAACACAGCAGCTACTGCCTGTCCTTTCTGCAACAATCCCGTGGTAATGATGAACCAGTTCTCGGGTGCTCTCAAGCCGGATCTTGTGATCCCATTCAAGCTTGATAAAAAGGCGGCAAAGGCGGGGCTGATGAAGCACCTGACCGGTAAGAGACTGCTGCCTAAGGTTTTTAAGGATCAAAACCACATTGATGAGATCAAGGGAATTTATGTCCCTTTCTGGCTTTTTGATACTGATGTGGATGCACAGATTCGCTATCGTGCCTCCCGGGTGCGCACCTGGAGTGACAAAGACTACAATTACACCGAAACCAGCTATTATATGGTACATCGTGGTGGCAGCATCGGCTTTGAGCATGTTCCGGTGGATGGCTCGTCAAAAATGGCGGATGACCTTATGGAATCTATTGAACCATACGATTTTTCCGAAGCGGTGGATTTTCAGACAGCGTATCTTGCAGGGTATCTGGCAGATAAATACGATGTAACTGCCGAGGCAAGTATTGACCGTGCTAATAAGCGCGTTAAGCGCTCCACCGAGGATTCCTTTGCCGGAACGGTTCAGGGATATGCCACAGTCAGGACAGAATACAGCAGTGTGCAGTTCCGTGGTGGCAAGGCACGCTATGCACTGTATCCTGTATGGTTGCTTAACACAACATGGAACGGAAACAAATACACATTTGCCATGAACGGACAGACCGGAAAATTCGTCGGTGATCTGCCGGTGGATAAAGCTGCGGCGAGGCGTTGGACATTTTTTATGGCGGTCATATACAGTGCCGCTGTATATGGTGTAGTTTGGCTCCTTCATCTGATTGGACTATTTTAAGGAGGAAACAGAATGATAAAGAAAATATGGAAGTTTTTGATTGTTCTTGTGCTCTGTATATGTTTTACAGTTCCTGCCTTTGCCAATGATACTTCAGGGTTTGCAGGTGACAAGGACCGGGTAGTAGATGATGCTGATTTGTTGTCCGACAGTGAGGAGACGGCACTACGGGAAAAACTTGAAGAGATTCGTGTGCGTCAAAAGATGGATATCGTCATCGTGACCGTGAAAACGCTGAACGGAGCTACGCTCGTCGACTATGCCGATGATACCTACGATTATAACGGTTACGGTTACGGCAACAACAGGGATGGTTTGCTTCTGCTCATCAACATGGAGAATCGTGACTGGTACATATCAACTACCGGCTATGGCATCACAGCATTCACCGATGCGGGAATTCAATATATCGGTGATAAGATAAAAGAACATCTGTCGGATGGCGATTATGAGGCCGCTTTTAATACTTTTGCTGAGCTTTGCGACGACTTTATTACAAAAGCAAGAACCGGAAACCCATACGATACCGGTAATATGCCTAAAGAACCTATGAAACCGGGCTGGATACTGTTTGCGGTTATAATTGGATTTTTACTGTCTTTCATTACAGTAGGTGCTATGAAACGCAAACTCAAAACAGTTCGTTTTCAGCCGGCAGCGAACAGTTACATGAAAGCCGGCAGTATGAACATCACCGAGAGGCGCGATATGTTCCTGTATAACACAGTCACACGTACTGCGAAACCGAAAGACAACGGTTCAGACGGAGGAAGCAGCACGCATAGCTCTTCTTCCGGAACATCCCATGGAGGAGGTGGAGGCAGCTTCTAATTGGCATTTTTTCCCTGTGCATACGTGGAAAGAAATTACATTTGGAAAACTCGAAAAGGAAGGTTAAATGAAAAAGCTACTTTTATGTTTTGTGTTTTTATTATCATTTGTGGGATTTGCTGCCACAACAGTTAGTGCAGATGGACCGGCGAAACCCGTGATTGAAGGGGAAATGCCAGATTGCTATATGCCTATTGGCAGTGACGGTATTATCTTATTCACAAATGCCAGTGTGCCCGATGGCGGTACGCTGAAATATCAGTGGTATGCTACGGATATAGAAAACATGGCGATGATCCGTGCCATTGACTACGCAGAAGGAGACAGCTATCAGGTGCCTGAGGAATTAGGAGTGAAATGGTACTGTTATGCTGCTTGGAATGTGGTCGGAGGTGTAGAGAGTGAGCCGACATACAGCCGCCTGATCCGTGTGGAGTTTTACGAGAACAGTTCAGTGCACACCCACAGTTTCAGTGAGTGGATGGTAACCACAAAGCCAACCTGTACAGAGGCAGGCATTAAGACTCGGGAATGTGATTGTGGTGTTACTGAACGGGCTGAAGTTCCTGCTGCCGGGCATATTTGGGACGCGGGAACAATAACCAGGGAACCTGCTCCCAAAGCCGATGGCGAAAAGACTTATAGTTGCCTTGTCTGTAAGGTAACTATGACAGAGCCGGTAATATATAGCGGAAGTCTTGAAAGCAACGATAATGAAAAAACCAGCGGAAGTCTTGAAAGCAACAATGTTGAAAAAAGCAGTGCTGCCAAAGATGAAGACGCGAGTACCGAACTAAAAGAAAATCACGAAGAAAATACAGAACAAACTTCTTCTGTGGAGAGCAATAAGGTTTCTTTTCCACGATGGATGATAGCTGTTATCGCTGCTGTTACCGTTGCATTGGTGATTGTTGTAGGTATTTTGGTAATAGTTTTAATCCGAAAAGATACGGCAGGCAAAGAGTAAGGACCTTATCAAAGCTTTTCCCTTTGGATTAGTGTCTGAGAACTACTTTGCTTAAATTAATCTTAAAATAATTTTTAGAGAGGAAATGATAGTATGAAGAAAACAAAAATGCGAAGTCGAATTATCAGCATTTTGCTGGTGCTTATAATGCTATTGACAATGGTTCCGGGTATGTCGGTTCCCGTCCAGGCCTTTTGGGACGACTACGACGACGGATTCCAGTGTCCTAACTGCGATCACTACCACTGGGGTGAGAATATGTGTGACTGCCTGTTCTGCACCATTGATTGCAACTACGAGTGCTGGGTTGAAACCCATTGTAACGACTGCGGTGTGTGCTTTGGAGACACGCCATACTGGTGTGAGGAGTGCTACAAGTGTGCGGAGTGCATGGAGGAATCGCACTGCTCCACCTGCGCCAAGTGCTACATCGGCGAGGATGACCAGCTGTGCGGCGAATGCCATAAGGGCCCTTGCTGCTCCATAACCATCTGCGACTCCTGCGGCTTCTGCGATGACTGCGCAAACGATGACAGCGACCCGATGCACTGCTCGCTGTG
>ULMY01038010.1_pt1 | contig 10991 bp, 8 predicted proteins | sample 1951781 | NCBI WGS metagenome assembly ULMY01 (sample SAMEA4835563, study PRJEB28245) | human gut metagenome | biome: gut microbiome; material: fecal sample | place: Denmark | collected 2008
ACTGCTGATAATAAAGAAGAATTAGAACTTAGAAAAATTCAAGTTAGAAGTTATTTAGATGCAATGGGAATGCGTGCTGTTGCTTTAATGTTTGAACAAGAAAAAGCATTAAAATCAATATTGCCAATATTCCCACCTCAAGATATTGAAAATAGAATTGGGACACCAATACCATCAGTTACTGTGGCTGCTATGTATCCATTTGTATTTGATAGTATTAAAGACCCTGGAAATGCTACGCTTTTAGGTGTTGATTTCTCTGGTGGTGTTATATTATTTAATCAATTTTTGTATCAAATAAGAAAAGAAAATAATCGAAATAATGCTAATATTATCTTACTTGGTACTAGTGGTAGTGGTAAATCAACTGCTGCAAAAGTATTAGTTAGAACTCATATTAGAAATGGTTTTAAAGTAGTATGTGTTGACCCAGAAGGTGAACTTGGTGATATGTGTAATAGCCTAGGTGGAGATTTCTTAGACTTAGGTAAAGGTGGAGAATTTGGTATGATTAATCCCCTTGAAATTGTTATTGATGCTGATGAAGAAGAAATAGCACAAGGGTTAGGTTATACAGTTCTTACTAGAACACTTCAACAAGTAAAAGCATTTATGAAGTATTATTCACCAAGTATTGAAGATGATGTGTTAACAATGTTTAGTGATGTATTACAAGAAACTTATAAAAGATATAAAATAGATTATAATACGGATTTTACTAAGTTAACAAGTGCAGATTATCCAACATTTGATGATGTTTATGCAACAATTAAAGGTCATTTAGTGGGTATGACTGATGCAACTCATGAAAGGGATGTATTAGAAAGACTTGAATTAAAAGTAAGACCTTTAGTAAAAGAATTAAGATATTATTTTACTGGTAAAACTACTTTAAATATTGAAAGTGATTTTATAGTATTTAATATAAAAGAACTTATGAATAGTGATGAAAATATTAAAAATGCATTATTCTTTAATATCTTAAAGTATGCATGGGGATTATGTCTAGATAAAGATATAAATACTGTTATGATGGTTGATGAAGCTCATGTGTTATTATCTAGTCATAATGAATTAGGTGCTGAATTTTTAGCCCAAATTCAAAGAAGGAGTAGAAAGTATAATACTGGTACAATAATTATAACTCAACAACCAACAGACTTTGCTGCGCCAAATATTATTACTCATGGTAAAGCAATATTTGATAATGCATCATATTACTTAGTAATGGGACTTAGGAAGCAAGCTGTTGATGATTTATCAAAATTAATAGATTTAAATGATAATGAAAAAGAAGCAATAAAATATTATAATCAAGGGGAAGCACTATTTATATGTGGTAATAAGAGAATGAAAATTCAGGTAGTTATTACTCAAGAAGAACTAGATTCATTTGGTTCAGGTGGAGGTTATTAATAAGTGAATAATAGAAGAAGCAATGATAATGATAAAAATAAATTATTATATGACCCTAATCAAAGAGAACAAAGACGATTAGGTGCTTTTTCTAATGTAGAAAATGAAGATTATGATGAAGATGTAAATGAAGAAGAAAATGAAGAATTAGAAAACGATGTAGAACCAGATGTAAATAATGAGATAGAAGATACAAGAACTTCTAGTGTACCTCAAAAAAATAATATTGTTAAAAATACTGTTGGTAAAAAAATTGCTAGTGGTGCTGGAGCTAAAGCAAAAGCTCTTGGAGCTAAAGTTGGAGCAAAAATTGTTGCTTTTATAGCTGCTAATCCTTGGGTATTAATAGTTTTAGGTGTAGTAATATTAATTTTTATAATAATATTAATTGTTGCTGGTGGTAGTACAAGTAATGGATATTATAGTCAAGAATGTAACTTTAATGCTTCAACTGTTAATTTAACTACATGTAATAGTGGAAATGAAGAAGAAGGAATAGAACCTGAAGTAACAACATTAGATCTTAAAGATTATGTTTTAGGTACAACTTATGAACTTGTTAAAGGTAGAGATTTTACTGATGACCAAATTGAAGCTGTAATGATTATTGTCAAAACTAATGCTTTAAGTTATGGTAATTATGATAATTCTTCAAAAGTGTTAGAATTAGATACTTGTACTTATAATTATAATGATTTTAGTGGTAACTCTGAATATGAAAGATATGATGAATTATATACTGAAATAGAAAATTATTTGTATATATCTTCTTCATATAATACATCAATAGATGTGTTAACAAGTGCTAATGCTTTGGAACTTAATAGTAGAACATTAAATGAAATAAGTGAAAGTACTGATAGATTTACTATTATACTTAATAACTTATATGAACCCGATGCTGATGAAGTAAATGAAATTGTTTATACTAATAATTTATTTATTGGTGACTCTAGAATAGAAGAAATGAAAAACTATGGTATTGTTGATAGTAGTAAAGTAATTTATGGTAGAGGATATGGTTATGATTGGTTTATTGGTAATGGTGAATTTAATGCAAGTAATACAAATTCTTTAGATGGTGGTATAAATGGTGCTATTAAAAGAATGAGAAGTAATACTAATTATAATATAATAATTTGGTTAGGTATAAATGATTTAAATTATAGAACTGCAGATGTATACTTTGATGAATATTATAAACTTGCTAAAGAAGAATGGGATAGTTATAATGTTTATATTGTTAAAGTTGGTCCAGTTAGAGATGATTTAGAAGTAGTAACTAATGATAGAATTAATAGTTTTAATGAAAGAATGCAATCATTAATAAATAATAGTAACTTAGGTAATTTAAGATTTGTTGATATAAATTATAATATAAGTAATTATGATGATGCTGGATTACATTATGGAAATAGTGATTATAAAAAAATATATTCTGATATAATGAAATATGTTGGGTTAAATAATTCTATAAGTAGAGAGTATCAATTATATAATTTAGATGATTATTGTGAATTTATTTATGTTGATGGAGAAAATAGTAGTAATGGATGTGAAGAAATGTCTATTAGTTCAACTGTTTTATCTAGAGATGAATTTATTACTAAATTAGAAACTTATTATGGAAATAATGCTTCAAGTTATGGTTCAACATTTAAAGAAAATGCTGGAAAAATATATGATTTAGCTACTAGAAATGGTATTAATCCAGAATTAATTGTTGTTAGGGCTGACATTGAAGGATATAGTCCAGTTAGTCAAGGTTTTGGTACTTATTATAATTATTGGGGTATTGGTTGTTATAATAATCAACCTTTAAGTAAGTGTATTTCTTATGATACATTTGATGATGGTGTTTTAGGTTTTATAAATAATGTTTCATCTTATGATTCTTTAAGTTCAATGATGAAAAAGTATACATATATTGGAGATTATTGGTATAATCCTGGAGATTCTGGTGCTGGTGGATGTTATTTCTATCCTTATATTAAGAAATATATGTCAGCATCTAGAGCTAATGAAATTGAACCATATTGTGCAAAAGGAAATACTTGTAGTGGTGATGAATGTTTAAAAACTAATGATGAAGACCAATTAGCATATTCTATGTATCAAGTGGAAATAATGGCTAGTAGAAGAAATAGTATCTTTAATATAACATCTGATTTTTGTTCTGGTTATTCACAAAATTGTACATTGTTTGCTCAAGGTGATAGTAGATGGAAGAATATTAAATTAGGTAATTCAAATTCTACAATGGGAGCATCTGGTTGTGCTGTTACAAGTATTGCGATTGGTATATCTTGTTCAGGAACAGAAATTGCTGTTGCAAATTTTGATGCTGGAAAGTTAATTAATACTTTAAATGAAGGGGCATGTTTTACGAGTAGTGGTGCAATTATGTGGGGATGTTCAGCAATTAAGAAAATTGCTCCGAATGTGTCATTATATACTACTGAGTCATTATCTTCAAAAAGTGATAGTTATAAAAAAGATGTAATAAATAGATATAATACATCAGATAAATTTGTGTTAGTACATTTTGAAAATAGTGCTCATCCAAGAGGACATTATGTGGTAGTAACGAGTATTAATGGTAATGAAATAATTGCTAAAGACCCAGCAGGTGGTAAAGTATCTAATGTTAATATAAAATATGTAGACCAAGTGGTTGTATATACTGCAAAATAGGAGGAATAAATGAATAAAAAGGTACCCATTATTATAGCTGTTATACTTTTTGTTATAGGAATTATTTTATTCTTTGTTTTTAGAGAAACAAAACAAAAAGAAGTAAAATCAGATATAAATTATTTAGTTATTGGAAATGAAAGTATCTGGGAAAATAAAAATAATTCATGGAAAAAGGTTACTTATGATGATGTAAATAATAAAAAACTTAATGTATTTATTGATAATATGTATAGTGGTAAGTACACACTTAAGTATGGGAAAGTATGGAATTTGTACGATAATAGCGGACTTGTGATGTATGAAGACTCGTTTGTGGCTATGTCAGATGTAAATTGGGATATTGTAAATATTAATATAGGTAGTATAAGTAAGGAAGATTTAATATATATTAATAGTGTTTTAAATAGTAAGTATAGTTTAGAAGATATTACATTGAATGAAAAAGTTAGTGTTGATTTAAATAATAATGGTATAATAGATACTATAATTAATGTTGGTAATTTAAATCGAGATGGATTAGATAAATATTTTTCATTAGTATATGTAATAATAGATGGTAAAAAAGAAATACTAATTAATGAAGATATTGATGTAAAGGATAATTTAAACTATCCAATTTATAGAATAAATAGTTTATTAAGAAAGAATGGTTTAATAAATATTATTTTACATAAAGGATATTTTTCTGAAGCTGGTACTAATGGAAATAAAATGTATAAAATAATTGATGGAAAATATGAACTTGCTATAGAAGATTAATAGAAATTATAGTATAATAGATTATTGAAAGGAATGTTTAGTTATGAAGTTTAAAGTAGAACCTAAAGATTTTATGTTGTTTGTAATATATTGTGTATTATTGTTATATCTATGTGCTATTGCAGTTTTAAATTTTGCATCATTATCTAGTGATGGAACATTTTATGGATTGTTGCCATTTAAAGCTTTTACACCACAATATATTGGGGCAACATTAATATTATTTATTATTTCTTTAGTAGCTATATTTTCTAGTGTGTCTTCTTATATTTTTAAAAAAGAAAAAGGAGAAATTGGTATTGGAATAACATTAAAAAAGAAATCTAGTGATGGTTATTCTAGTTGGGCGAAAGATAAAGATATTAAAGAACAATCTGGTGTTGAATGTGTGCATCCAACTGATGAAGTTGTTAATGCTGCAGGAATACCTTTAATTAATGATGGTAAAAATATTTGGGTTGATAATGGAGAATATCATAACTTAGTAATTGGTTCTACAGGTAGTGGTAAAACTCAAACTGTTGTTAAACCAATGGTTAATTTACTTGCTAAAAAGGGTGAGTCAATGATTATTACTGACCCTAAAGGTGAAATATATAAATATAGTGCAAGTTATTTAAAAGAAAAAGGTTATAGAATTATAGTTCTTAACTTTAGGGAACCTCAAAGAGGTAATAGTTGGAACCCTCTTGCACTTCCAAATAAATATTATAGAGCTGGTAATCAAGATAAAGCAATTGAATTATTAAATGACGTTGCATTAAATATTTTGTATGACCCATCTAATAAAAATGAGTCAGATTTCTGGGAAAAATCTGCAGCTGACTATTTTTCGGGATTAGCTTTAGGTTTATTTCAAGATGCTAAAGAAGAGGAAGTTAACTTAAATAGTATAAATGTTATGAGTACAGTTGGTGAAGAACGTTATGCTATGAGTAATTATATTAAAGAATATTTTGGGATGAAGGGTGAAAAGTCAAATGCTTATATGTTTGCATCAAGTACTATTAATGCTCCGAATGATACAAAAGGTGGATTACTAGCAACATTTAGACAAAAGATTAGAAACTTTTCAACTGGTGAAGCTTTAAGTGAAATGTTATCATATAGTGATTTTGATATGAAAGATATTGGTAATGGTAAGACTGCTGTGTTTATGATTATCCATGATGAAAAGAAAACATATCATCCATTAATGACTATATTTATTAAACAATGTTATGAAACATTAATTGATGTTGCTCAAGAAAATGGCGGAAAATTACCAGTTAGAACTAACTTTATCCTTGATGAATTTGCTAATATGCCCCCATTAAAGGACGTAGATGCTATGGTATCTGCAGCTAGAAGTAGAGATATTAGATTTACATTTATTATTCAAAACTTTGCTCAACTTAATGATGTTTATGGAGAAAATGTTGCAGAAATTATTAAAGGTAACTGTGGTAATTTGGTTTATTTAATTAGTACAGAAATGAAAGCTTTAGAAGAAATAAGTAAGATGTGTGGTGAAGTAAAAGTTACTGATGAAAAAGATAAAAATGCTACAAGACCACTGATTACAATTACAGATTTACAAAAAATGAAGTTATTTGAAGCTATTATTATTAGACTTAGAACTAGTCCATTTAGAACTAAATTAGAACCTGATTTTAAAATGGAATGGGGTATTGAAAGAAAAGAAGAAGAATATCCAACAAGAATTAAACATGAGGTAGAAATATTTGATTTGAAGAAGTTTGTAATGGATGAAAGAAATAAGAAAATGGCCCAAGATAGTGGAATTATTAAAGATAATAATCCATTTAAACCAATGGATATGGGGATGTCTTCTTATAATCCTTTTGGACCAATGCCTAATATGAATAAACCAAGTGGTATTGGTAATATGGATATTGATAGTATTATGAAGGATTTAGATGAAAAGTTTAAAGAATTAGACCGTCAAGAAGCTTTAAAAAATAAAGCAAATGATGTAAATAATGATGAATTACCTAAGATAAAAGAAGAAGTAAAGAGTGAACCTTTAGTAGAAATTAAAGAAGAAGAAAATCCAAAGATAAGTGTTGATACAGAAAGTAAAGTTATTGCTGATAATGTTGTATCTGATGATGAATTCTTTGATGATTTCTTTGATACTGAATAGAAAGTTTAGGCTTTCTATTCTTTTTGGGATAATGTAATTGGTGTTATAAATTATACTTCATATAATAAAGTGTGATATGTATGAAAAGAATTTCGTTTAATGATTTTAATCCTAGTATGGGAATACTTATTGATGTTCAACATCCAGTTGATTATAAGTTAAATCCTACACCGGAAGCTATAAATATTTATGCTGATAAATTACTAATGGATAGTAAACAATATTTAACTTATAATAAAAAATACTATATTATATGTAATAAAGGTTTTTTAAGTAGAAGAGTGACATCAATGCTTGAATATTTAGGTTATGATGTAACACAAGTGTTAAGATAGTATGTAATTTTTAAAAAATGTGGTATACTATTGATGTGGTATATTATGAGTGAATTATTTAATAGTTTTTATATATTTATTATGAATACAATAGATGCTTTAGGTGTTTATGGTCCATTACTTGGGTCACTCTTTATTATACTTGAAAGTATAATACCACCGTTACCGTTGTTTGTATTCATTACCATTAATTTTGTGGCTTTTGGTAAAGTTTTGGGTTTTATAATCTCATGGATATGTACTTGTATTGGGTGTATTTTGTCATATTATTTAGTTAAAAAATTATTTAGAAACTGGGTTGTTAATAAAATAAAAGATGTTAATTTATTAACTAAATGTATGAATTATGTTGAAAATTTAAGTTTAACTCAAGTAACTATGATTTTATCTATTCCTTTTACTCCAGCATTTATGGTTAATATTGCTGCAGGATTATGTAATATGAATTTTAAAAAGTTTTTAACTGCAATATTAATTAGTAAAATTTTTTTAGTTTATTTCTGGGGAATTGTTGGTACTGGTTTACTTGAAAGTTTTCATAATCCAACTAGTTTAATTACTGTTGTAGTTATGATAGTAATTGCTTATATATTAAGTATTGTAATTAAAAAAGTATTTAAGATTGATTAAATACTTTTCTTATTAATAATAATTCTTTTTTTGGAGCATGATTATATTTTAATGTTTCTTTTATTTTTTCACTGAATATTCTTCTTATAAGTTCATAGTTTTCTTTGGCGTTTTCTAAGTTATTATCACTGATATATCTGCGAATTGTTTCTATTAAAATAGTTATATCTATGCTGGGTGGTTCAATATATTTAGTAGATGTATCAATATTTATTTTATATTCAGGAATACTTGATGTAAATTCTATACTTATGTTAGCACTTTTGTAATGTTTAATAGCGTTTGGGTTAAAAACAATTAAGGTGTTAACAGAAAAGGTTAGAAGTTTTTCTATATCTTTTTGAGATAGTTCTTTTAATTTTGATAAATTAATGTATATTCCATCATAGTATTGTGATAATTTTTCAAAATCTATCCAGTTGTTAAATGGAAATTCTTGTTTTAAAAAGTTTAAATCTTCTAAAGAAGAGATGTTAAATATGTTAGCATTTTCTTTTAATGTTAGTAGAGATGCTGGTAGTAAAAATGGATAGTCACTTTTATAATAAAGGATATGAGGATTACGACATAGATAATCTACCCATTCATTGTAATTTGGAAAATTTGGGTTTTGAGGAGTTGCCCAGATGCCACCGTAAGGCTTAGAAGATGCTGTATTTTCGATGTTTTGAAATAAATCACTCGATAAATAATCGGTTCCAACACTTAGAAATTCCATAGTAACCCTCCTTTTTGTAAGTGATATTATAACAAAATAATTTATAAATTGCAAATTAAAGTTTTGTATAGTATAATGTTAGTAAGGTGAATGTATGAAGGATTTTTTAGATAAATATTTAGATAAATGTATAAGTATTATCCTAATTATAGTAATTAGTGTTGTTTTAAATAAAATAATTGATAAGTTAATAGATGGAACTATTAGAAGAAAAAGAAAGAAAAATGTAACAACATTATTAATGTTTATTAAAAAAGTTAAGAAATTAATAATTTATTCTTTAATGGTTTTAATGATTATGGGTCAATTTGAAGCTTTTCATAAGTTTTCTATAACATTACTTTCCGGATTGGGAATTGGTTCAGTTGTTTTAGGGTTAGCTGCTCAGGAAAGTTTGAAGAACTTTTTTGGTAGTTTTGCTTTAGTTATTGGTGATGTTTTTGAGGTTGGTGACTTTATTGAATGTGTTGATAGTGGGGTAAGTGGTACTGTTGAAGATATTACAATGAGACATACTGTTATTAGAACTATCAATAATAGAAGGGTTATTATTCCAAATAGTCAAATGAATTCTTATACGATTGAAAACTTTAATTATATTGATAATGAAAATGTTAAGTTGGTTGATTTTTCTATATCTTATGAATCTGATGTTGATAAAGCAATGAAAATTATAAAAGATGAAATGAAAAAGTTATATAAACCAAATGAAAAAGGTAAAAATAAAGATGTTGAGTATCCAAAGGTTAGAGTTGCTTCATGGGATGAGTCTGGAATTAGCCTTAGAGCTTGGGTTTGGGGTAAAGATAATGGTGAAGTATTTGAAAATATGTATAAATTAAATTATGTTATTAAGAAAAGATTTGAAAGTGAAGGAATTGAAATTCCTTATCCTCATGTAGAGATTATTAAAAAATAGTTTACAAAATAAATGTAAATTATTTTTTTGGTTGTACTCTTTTTAGTAATTTGATGTTATAATAATATGTAGAGTAAGGAGAATTGAAATGAAAGCGTGTGCAATAAAAGGTGTAAAACAATTTGAAATTAAAGAAATAGAAGAACCAGTTGCTGATGGTAGTAAAGTTATTATTGATGTTTTAAAATCAGGTATTTGTGGTTCTGATATTCATTATTGGGTTAACGGAGAACCAAAAGGTTTAGTTATGGGCCATGAGTTTTGCGGTCGTGTTGTTGATCCAGGTGATAGACTTGATTTAGAAGTTGGTGATAGAGTTACTGCTTTACCTATTTCACCATGTGGAAAATGTGAAGCTTGTAGTAAAGGCGATGTGCAATTTTGTAGTGCAACATGGAGTGAAGCTGTTGGTTTATCAATTGATAATCCAGGAGGTCTTACAAGTCGCATTGCTGTTAGAAGTGATATGGTTATTAAAGTTCCTGAAGATATGAAAGATGAAGAAGTTGCAATGGTTGAACCAACTGCAGTTGGACTTCATGCAGCTCATTTAGGTAGAATTGCTGTTGGTGATGATGTTTTAGTTATTGGTGGAGGTATTATTGGTCTAGTTAGTGCTATGTTTGCTAAACTTGAAGGTGCTAGTAGAGTAGTTGTTACTGAAACTAATGAAGAAAGAGGTAAGAAAAGCGTAAAACTTGGGGTTGCTGATGAATGGTATAATGCCTTGGATAAAGATTTAGTACCTAAGATGATGGAAAAAACTCATGGTGGTTTTGATGTAGTAATTGAATGTGTTGGTAATAGTGCTGCTGTTAATAGTGCAATTACAATGGTTAAACCAGGAGGTATTGTAGTTTTAGTTGGTGTTGCAACTGATGCAGTTCCGACATATACAGTGCTGGCTGTTATGAAAGAATTGGTTTTACAAGGAGCTATTGCTTATACTTATGATGAATTTAAAGCTTGTATAGATTTAATTGCTGATAAAAAACTTAATGTTATGAAGTTTGTTGATGATATTGTGCCTTTAGAAGGGGTTCAAAAAGCTTATGAACGTTTAACTAGTGGTAATGATTCTGCAGTTAAAATAATTGTTGACCCAAATAAATAACCTAACGAACGTTAGGTTTTTAATATAATAAGAAAGTCATCCAAATTTTGCAAAATAAAATCTTGATATATGGCCGAACATATGATATAATTTAATTATCCAAGGGGGATGATTTAATGAACACTTATAAGGCATATAAATTAAGAATATATCCTACTAATTTACAAAGAGAATTAATTGAAAAAACTTTTGGTTGTACTAGATATATTTATAATAATTTTCTTGCAGAAAGAAAAAATAAATATGAAGAAAGTAAA
>ULMY01036657.1_pt1 | contig 10983 bp, 10 predicted proteins | sample 1951781 | NCBI WGS metagenome assembly ULMY01 (sample SAMEA4835563, study PRJEB28245) | human gut metagenome | biome: gut microbiome; material: fecal sample | place: Denmark | collected 2008
TGTCAAGCTTGGGGCGATACTTGAACCGAATGTAGAGCTTCTTATAGCTTCACAGCCTGATTTTGTTATTGCCAGTGCCAATACAAAGCCTGATGTCGAAATGCTTGCAACATTGGAAAATGCAGGAATTACAGTTGCATATTTTGATGTTAATAATTATGAAGACTATATAGCAATGCTTGATATATGCACAGATATAACGGGACGCAAGGATTTATATGAAAAAAATGGTGTTTCTGTGCGGACAGAAGTTGAAAATGCAAAAAAACAGATTGACGGCAGCAATCCTAAGATATTGCTTCTTCGTGCAGCTTCCAAAAATGTCAAGGCGAAGGGCAGCGATGGAATTGTAAGCGGCGAGATTTTAAAAGATTTGGGATGTGTAAATATTGCCGACAGCGACAGTTCTTTGCTTGATGATCTGAGTCTCGAGGCTATTGTAAAGGAAGACCCCGATTTTATTTTTGTGACAATTCAGGGAACTAATACTGAGGCGGCATTAAAGAATGTTGACACACTTTTAAAGAGCAATCCTGTATGGAACAGTCTCACAGCAGTAAAAAATAACAGATATTATGTGCTTGATAAGAGTCTTTACAATTTTAAGCCTAATGAGCGTTGGGGTGAGGCTTATCAGAAACTTGCGGATATTTTGTATTAGAGGAGGATGGACAATTATGGCATATTTTCCATTTTATGTAGAATTAAAGGATGTTTCGGTACTTATTGTTGGCGGAGGAAAGGTTGCACTTCACAAGGTGAAGAGAATACTGGATTATGGACCTAAGATAAAGGTTGTTGCCAAAAAAGTTGATGAGAGAATTAAAAATATTAAAGGTGTTGAGTGGGAAGAAAGAGAGTTTGAGGACAGCGACGTAGAAGGTGTGCGTTTTGTTATTGCAGCGGCAGGTGATGAAGAACTTGATGAGCATATAACAAGTCTTTGTAACGATAAAGGAATACTTATTAATGTAGTTGATGTAAAAGATAAATGTGATTTTATATTCCCGTCGGTTGTAAGCCGCGGAAAGCTGGAAATAGGAATATCGTCAAGTGGTGCAAGCCCAAGAATCACAACACTTCTTGCCGGAGAAATTGACAATATTCTGCCTGACAATATAGAAGAAATACTTGATTACCTTGAAAAATTGCGTCCTTACGCTAAACAAAAGATAAGCAATGATGTACTAAGGGCACGTTTTCTTTCATATATGGCAGAGCTTACATACAGCCGGAGAAACATTCCGGATGATGAAGAACTGGAAAAAATTTTAAATAAATTCTTAAATCCTATTGAAACGATATGAATAGTAGTGTATTATAATAAAAGTTGCAGAACTTAAAAAGAAAAGAGGGTTATTATGGCAGAGATAGCAAAACAGATAACAGAGCTTATTGGACGTACTCCGATGTTGCAGTTATGTAACTTTCAAGAGGACAATAATGTTAGTGCAAACATAATAGCGAAGCTTGAATATTTCAATCCGCTTGGCAGCGTGAAAGACAGAGTTGCATATGCGATGATTGAAGACGGAATCAAACAGGGAAAGATTAATAAAGATACGGTTATTATAGAGCCTACAAGCGGCAATACGGGAATAGGACTTGCTGGTGTGTGTGCCGCAAAGAAATTAAAGCTTATTCTTACTATGCCTGACACTATGAGTGTAGAGAGAAGAAAGATTGTAACGGCACTTGGAGCAGAAGTTGTTCTCACACAGGGAAGACTCGGAATGAAAGGTGCAATAGCAAAGGCTGAACAGTTAAAGGAAGAATACGGCAACGCATTTATTCCACAGCAGTTTGACAATCCTTCCAATCCTGAGATTCACAGGGTTACAACAGCAAAGGAAATCGCAGAAGCGACAGACGGAAAGGTTGATATATTCATTGCATCAGTTGGAACAGGCGGAACTATAACGGGAACTGCAAAAGGTCTTAAAGAAGCTGGAATTAATGCAAAAATAGTTGCCGTGGAGCCTTCGGGTTCACCGGTTCTTTCCGGTGGTAGTGCTGGTCCTCACAAGATACAGGGTATAGGAGCCGGATTCATACCTGAGGTTATGGATACAAGTATAGTTGATGAGATTATAACTATAGGAAATAACGAGGCGTTTGAGACGACGAGACAGGTTGCAAAGTCAGAAGGCCTGCTTGTTGGAATATCTTCGGGAGCAGTTCTTTGTGCAGCCTTAAAAGAGGCACGAAAGCCTGAAAATGCAGGAAAGAATATAGTTGTTCTCCTTCCTGATACGGGAGAAAGATATTTATCGACATCATTATTTGAATTTTAAGCTGTAGGAATGGGTGGTAAACCATATGAAAAAAATATATAAAATGCAGGCAGTTTTGTTAGCTGCATGTGTTTTTACGGGGCTTGCGGGATGCGGCCGTGAAAAATCGAATATAATGACAATCACCAATGTTTCATATGATGCCACAAGGGAATTCTATGAAAGCTATAATGAGATTTTCAAAAGCTATTATGAAGAAAAATATGGTGAGCCGGTGAATGTAATACAGTCACATGCCGGTTCCGGGAGTCAGGCAAGGTCAGTTGTTGAAGGCTGTAATGCAGATGTTGTCACACTTGCACTTGAACATGATATTTCGCTTATTGAAAAAACCGGACTTGTTGACAGCGGCTGGAAGCAGGAATATGACAATGATTCCGCACCATACACTTCAACAATGGTCTTTCTTGTAAGAAAAGGAAATGAGAAAAATATAAAAGACTGGGATGATTTGATTAAAGACGGTGTTGAAGTTATAACGCCGGACCCGAAAAGCAGCGGCGGTGCATGTTGGAATTTTCTTGCGGCATTAAGTTATGCCAGGGAGAAATATACGGATACAGCTAAGCAGAATGAATTTATCAAAAAATTGTATGCTAATGTATCAGTTCTTGATTCGGGGGCGAGAGGTTCAGCGACAACATTCGTTGAGAATCAGAAAGGCGATGTTCTTATTGCATGGGAAAATGAAGCAATGATGACAGTCGCCAATTATCCGGGACAATATGAGATTGTAACACCGTCAGTAAGTATTCTTGCACAGCCGAGCGTGGCGGTTGTTGATGATAATGTAAAAGTTAATAAATCAGGGCAGGCAGCAGGAGAATATCTTTCTTATCTGTATTCGGAAAATGCCCAGAGACTTGTGGCTGATTACGGATATCGCCCAAGTGATGAAAAAATCCTTAATGAATATTCGGATAAATTTAATCTGAATGTAAAATGTACAACAATTAATGATTTCGGCGGCTGGGACAATGCGTATAAACAGTATTTTGATGACGGTGCATTGTTTGACAAGCTGTGTAACTAAGTGCAGATATGAAGTTGTATTTATATAGGGTATGAAGTTGTGCGGAAATTATATTTATGTATACACAGAAATAAAAGCGGAAAGGAAAAATAAGTATGGAAGAAACCGTAAAATTAAAAAAAGCAAAGAAAACCAGAGTGATTCCGGGCTTTAAGCTTACAATGGGAATTACGGTGACGATGCTTTCACTTATTGTATTGATTCCGCTTGCATCGGTTATGGAATATTCGCTGAAACTGCCACCATCGGAATTTATAAAACTGATTACAAAGCAGAATGTAGTTTACGCATTTACGACGAGTATTGTCTGTTCTTTTATAGCGGCGGTGATAAATGTAATATTTGGAGTAATTCTTGCATGGACACTTGTAAAATATGACTTTCCCGGAAAGCGTATTCTTGACGGATTTATAGAGCTTCCTTTTGCACTTCCGACAGCAGTTGCGGGCATAACGCTCTCAAAGATGTATTCGGATACGGGAATACTTGGAAAACCGCTTGCCGCAATAGGAATTAAGGTAAGTTATACGCATCTTGGAATTATAGTTGCACTTATATTTATCGGAATTCCGTTTGTAGTAAGAAATGTGCAGCCGGTGCTTGAAAAACTTGACGGACAGTATGAGGAAGCAGCTTACATACTTGGTGCGTCGCCGTCAAAGACATTTTTTAAGGTAATACTTCCCGAGTTGAGACCTGCGATACTTACAGGTTTTGGGCTTGCATTTGCAAGGGGAATCGGTGAGTATGGAAGCGTTATTTACATTTCGGGCAACAGTGCCAAAGAGCATACACAGGTTGTATCGTATGTAATAATGCAGAAGTTAAGTTATATTGATTATGCGTCGGCAACAGCTATAGCACTTGTGATGCTTGTAATATCATTTCTGCTTTTATTTGCGATAAATGTTATCCAGATGAAGCAGGCAAAAAGAACCAATAATATATAATCATACAATGTTAAAATGGCGGATGATAAAAACAGGATGGGAAAAGTTATGAATGAACAGGAAAAATTTGAAAAAAGAAAAAAGATAACTAAATATGTTCTTATAACAATAAGCGTTTTATTTGTATTTTTTATGCTTGTGATGCCGCTGTTTTGTATTGTATCCAGCTCGCTCAAGCAGGGACTTGGATTTTATTTTAAATCGGTATCGTCAAAATATGTTGTCAGTGCTTTGAAGGTTACTTTGTTTGCAACTGTTATTGCGGTTGTTATCAATACATTTTTTGGATTGTGTGCGGCATGGGTTACGACAAAGTTTTCATTTAAGGGAAAACAGGTGCTTGCGACACTTATTGATATTCCGTTCTCAATATCACCCGTTATCGTTGGACTTGCGTTTCTTATGACATTCGGGCGTCTCGGCTGGTTTTATCCTGTTATAAGATGGTTTAATTCGGTATTCGGAGCGAATGTAAGAATCGCATTTGCAATTCCCGGAGTTGTGCTTGCGACAATATTTGTAACATTTCCGTTTGTATCAAGAGAGATTATTCCGGTGCTTAACGCACAGGGAAAAGACGAGGAGGAAGCGGCGGCTCTTATGGGAGCGGGCGGATTTAAAATCTTTTTTAAGATTACGTTTCCTCAGATAAAATGGGCTTTAATATATGGAATTATTCTTTGTACATCGAGAGCACTCGGCGAGTTTGGTGCGGTAAATGCATTATCAAAGACGAGAGGCGAGACATTTACACTTCCTCTTGAAATAGACGCATTGTATATGTCTGGAACGGAAAACTCGATTACGGCGGCATTTGCAGCATCTTCAATACTTGTTATTATTGCGGTTGTTGTGCTTGTGCTTAGAAATATACTTGAATACAGGGCGAAAAAGAAAGGTCAGGAGCAGGCAGCTTCTTGAGAGTGGTGTGAAATATGTATGTTGAAATGAAAAATATTTATAAACAATATGGCGATTTCAGGGCTTCTGACAATGTGAGTTTCGGAATTGAAAAAGGTAAGCTTGTCGCACTTCTCGGACCGTCGGGAAGCGGAAAGACAACGCTTCTTAGAATGATTGCAGGGCTTGAGACTCCTAATGCGGGAGATATTTTTATAGACGGAAAACGTGTTAATGATATTCCTGCATCAAAGAGAGGAATCGGCTTTGTATTTCAAAGTTACGCATTATTCAGATATATGACGGTATACGATAATGTGGCATTTGGACTTGAATTACAGAAGGTTCCGAAAGCCGAAATAAAAGAACGTGTTATGAAACTTCTTGAGATAACAGGGCTTTCGGGAATGGAAAAAAGGTATCCGAACCAGCTTTCAGGCGGACAGAGACAAAGAGTTGCTTTCGCAAGAGCATTAGCTCCGAATCCGCAGGTGCTTCTGCTTGATGAACCATTTGCCGCCATTGATGCAAAGGTTCGTTCTGAATTGAGACTGTGGCTTAGAAGTATGGTTACACAGCTTGGAATTACGAGTATATTTGTAACGCACGACCAGGACGAAGCCGTTGAGGTTGCCGATGAGATTATCATTACGAACCACGGTAAAATCGAGCAGATGGGAACGCCGTCACAGATTTACAAATCACCTGATACACCATTTGTTGCACAATTTATCGGAAGGCCGTCAGAAGTACATAATTATGATACATTGAACGGCTTTGACAAGATAGAGGGAGCAGACAAGGCGGTTATAAGACCTGAGTTTGTCAAAATTTCAAAGTTTGGAAAGCTCGACAGATACATGAGTGCGGCAGAGACAGGAATTGTCGAGGACGTTGTTTTCCGTGGCAACAGGCTTGACGTTACGATTGATGTCCATGGAATAAAAATTACAGGCGAGTGGTCGCTTGAGAAAGATTCACTTGAGATTGGCGAAAAAGTTAATCTTTTAATATACAGAATCTATGTAATGGACGACACGAAAGCATATTTGTGTGAAAATAAAGAAATGCAGGAAGATGACGTATTCTATATCTAGGGATTGGAGAAATGTGTTATGCAGATAAAAAAAAGAGAGACACTTAATACAGACATACTTATCATCGGCGGCGGAACAGCAGGCTGTTATGCTGCGTTGACGATTGCAGAAAAATCGGGATATTCGGTGCTTATCGCAGAGAAAGCTAATATAAAAAGAAGCGGCTGTCTTGCAGCTGGAGTAAATGCAATCAACGCATACATCGTTGATGGCAGAAAGCCTGAAGATTATGTTGATTACGCAAAGAAAGACGCAGACGGAATTGTAAGAGAGGATTTGCTTCTTACAATGTCTGAGGGACTTAACCGTGTCACGGAAAAAATGGAAAAACTTGGACTTGTCATTTTAAAGGATGAGAACGGCAAATATGTCGCAAGAGGCAACAGAAACATAAAAATTAACGGTGAGAATATCAAGCCGATTCTTGCAGATGCGGTAAAAGCACTTCCGGATTGCACAATTCTTAACAGGGTAAATATCACGGATTTTTATGTTGAAAACAATACAATCTGCGGAGCATACGGATTCAGTATAGATGAAACGGAAGAAAACGGAGAAAAAAGTGGAACGGCATATCTTATAAAGGCTAAGAAAGTTCTCTGTGCGACAGGCGGTGCGGCAGGTCTTTACAGACCAAACAATCCGGGATTTTCAAGACACAAAATGTGGTATCCGCCGTTTAATACGGGAGCGGGATACGCAATGGGAATAAATGCGGGAGCTGAGATGACAACATTTGAAATGCGTTTTATAGCACTCAGATGTAAAGATACGATAGCTCCGACAGGAACGATAGCACAGGGTGTCGGTGCAAAGCAGGTTAATTCAAATGGCGAGATATACGAGACAAAATATGGTCTTACAACTTCACAGAGAGTATACGGAACTGTCATGGAAAATATTGAGGGAAGAGGCCCTTGTTATCTGAGAACGGAAGGAATAAGCAAAGCACAGGATGAATCGTTAAAGAAAGCATATCTGAACATGGCACCGAGCCAGACATTAAAGTGGATTGAATCGGGAAAGAACCCAAGTGAGCAGAATGTTGAGATTGAGGGAACGGAACCTTATGTTGTAGGCGGACACACAGCGAGCGGCTATTGGGTTGACACGGAAAGAAGAACTACAATTCACAATCTTTTTGCAGCGGGAGACGTGGCAGGCGGCTGTCCTCAGAAGTATGTTACGGGTGCTATGGTTGAAGGTGAGATTGCTGCGGAAACTATGGTAAAAGAGCTTGATGCACAAAAGGTCAGCGAAACAACAGAAGATAAAAAGGCAAATAATGAAGATGATGATGTATGCGGCATTGATAAAGCTTTTGATGAAAAAGTAAACGAGTATAACAGAATTTTAAATAATAAAGATTGTGTATACACGACAGAACAGCTTGAAGATGCCATGCAGAAGGTTATGGATGCTTATGCCGGAGGTATCGGAAGCCATTATCAGTTCAATGAAAAACAGCTTGAACTTGCAAAAGAAAAGATAAAGAAATTGCAGGAACTTGCTGAAAATGTCAGTGCTGATGACTGCCATGAGCTTATGTTTGCATATGAGTTAAAGGAAAGACTTACAGTATGCCTTACACTTATAGAGCATCTTAAAGCAAGAAAAGAGACACGCTGGCACAGTTTTGATGAGAATCTTGATTACCCTGAAAAGAGTGACGAATGGCTCAAATACGTCAATTCAAAGAAAGTTGACGGAGAAATAAAGATAATCACAAGACAGCTTGTGGGAAGGGGTGAGAGCTATGAGCATAATAATTGATAAAGAAAAATGCAGAAAATGCGGCAAATGTACGCAGGTCTGTCCTGGAAGCCTTATCAAAAAAGATGAGGATGGAACGGCATTTATTAAGTATCCTAAGGATTGCTGGGGGTGCTGCTCATGTATAAAGGAGTGTCAGTTTGATGCCATAGGACTTTATCTCGGAGCGGATATAGGAGGAATGGGAAGCAGTATGACGGTAAAATCAAGAGACCATTTCCTTGACTGGAATATCCATAAAACAGACGGAAGCACAGAAACAATAATTATAGATAAAAAAGAATCTAACAAATATTAAGTGAATGGAGGAAAAATGTAATGGAAAAATTATCACATCTTGATGCACTTGAAGCAGAAGCAATTTACATAATCCGTGAAGTTGCAGCTGAGTGTGAAAAGCCGGTAATGCTTTACTCAATAGGAAAGGACAGCTCGGTAATGCTTCATCTTGCAATGAAGGCATTTTATCCGGAAAAACCACCATTTCCATTTTTACATGTAAATACAACATGGAAATTCAAAGAAATGATTAAGTTCAGGGATGAGCAGGCTAAAAAGCTTGGCATAGAAATGCTTGAATATATCAATGAAGATGGCGTAAAGCAGGGAATCAACCCATTTGACCACGGTTCTGCATATACAGATATCATGAAGACACAGGCTTTAAAGCAGGCGTTAAACAAATACGGATTTACAGCGGCTTTCGGCGGTGGTAGAAGAGATGAGGAAAAATCAAGAGCAAAGGAAAGAATTTTCTCATTCAGAAATGAAAACCATGCATGGGATCCGAAGAACCAACGTCCTGAAATGTGGAAGTTATATAACTCAAAAATCCACAAGGGCGAGAGCATAAGAGTTTTCCCTATTTCAAACTGGACAGAGGCAGATATATGGCAGTATATAAAGAGAGAAAAGATCGAGATTGTACCTCTTTATTTTGCAGATGTAAGACCTGTTGTATACCGTGACGGCAATATTATCATGGTTGATGATGACAGAATGAAATTAAGACCGGACGAGAAGGTAGAGATGAAGAGCGTAAGATTCCGTACACTTGGATGCTATCCTCTTACAGGCGGTGTAGAATCTACAGCAAAGACACTTGACGAAATTATTGATGAGACACTTTCAGCCGTATCTTCCGAGAGAACAACCCGAGTTATTGATAACGAGGCGGCAGGAAGCATGGAAAGAAGAAAAAGGGAGGGTTATTTCTAGGATGAGAAGTTTATTAAAATTTATTACATGCGGAAGCGTTGATGACGGAAAATCAACTCTTATAGGTCATATTTTATATGATTCAAAACTTTTATATGCCGACCAGGAAAAGGCACTTGAACTTGACAGTAAAGTCGGAAGCCGCGGCGGTGCTATTGATTATTCACTTCTTCTTGACGGTCTTATGGCAGAAAGAGAACAGGGAATTACTATTGATGTTGCATACAGATATTTTACAACAGATAACAGAAGCTTTATCGTTGCCGATACGCCGGGACATGAGGAATATACAAGAAACATGGCGGTCGGTGCTTCATTTGCAGACCTTGCCGTAATTCTTATCGATGCAAAGCAGGGTGTTCTTGTCCAGACAAGAAGACATGCAAGAATTTGTGCACTTATGGGAATTAAGTATTTTGTATTTGCAGTAAATAAAATGGACTTAGTCGGTTATGACGAGAACAGATTTAATGAGATTAAATCACAGATAGATGAGCTTTCAAAAGAACTTTCGCTTGAGAGTGTATACATTATTCCTGTATCAGCTACAGAGGGCGATAATGTAACTAAGAAATCAGACAATATTCCTTGGTATAAGGGTGAAGCACTTCTTACATATCTTGAAAATGTAGATGTTACTGAAAAGAAGCAGGAAGAGGGCTTCTATATGCCTGTACAGCGAGTATGCCGTCCTGACCATACATACAGAGGATTCCAGGGTCAGATTGAATCAGGTGAAATCAAAGTCGGTGATGATATTGTAACACTTCCAAGCAAAGAACATGCACATGTTAAGAGTATTCTTGTCGGTGACAAGGATTCACAGAGTGCATTTATGGGTCAGCCTGTTACAATCCAGCTTGATAAGGAAGTTGATGTTTCAAGAGGCTGTGTTCTTGCGGCAGGAAACAATCTTCCTATAAGCAAGTCATTTACTGCAACAATTCTGTGGATGGACGATAACGAGCTTACACCGGGAACTGATTATATTGTAAAACTCGGAACAAAGCAGATGCCAGCCATCCTTAAAAATATACAGTATAAGATTGATGTTAATACAGGTGAGTATATTGCTGCCAATGTATTAAAGAAAAATGAGATTGCCGTATGTGATATTGCACTTCAGGAAGAAATTGTTATTGATGAGTTCAAGAAACATAAGACACTCGGCGAGCTTATTCTTATCGACAGAATTACAAACATGACATCTGCGTGCGGTGTTGTAGAGACATCAAAGGTTGAAGACAGCAAGGATTTAAAGGCTGCGTTTGTATATGGTTCATATAAGGCAAACGGTGATATTTTTGAGGAGTTCTATTATAATCTCGACAGTATGACAATTAACAAGGTAAGACCTTCAGGAAAGACATATACAGTCGGTGACGAGATTCCTGTAAATGGTGAAAGCTACAGTTATCCTGATGATTTTGATATTGTGGTTCTTCGTGATAAAGTTGCAGTTAAGGTTCGCGACCGTATGGTTGTCGGAATCGGAAGCCTTGACAAGTACGGATATTCAGATGTTCCTGTAATCAACGGACGCGGTTTTGCTGTTAAGATTGCGGATGAGAAAGATTTGAAAGCTTTTCTTTCTGAGCTTAATGCACAGAATGGTAATATAAGCAGTGAATTCTTTAATAAATGGATTACATTCGAGACATACAGAAAGATTGTATTTAAGGACGAAATCTGGAATTAAGGTAAATGCGGGGCTGCCA
>ULMY01021206.1_pt1 | contig 10260 bp, 9 predicted proteins | sample 1951781 | NCBI WGS metagenome assembly ULMY01 (sample SAMEA4835563, study PRJEB28245) | human gut metagenome | biome: gut microbiome; material: fecal sample | place: Denmark | collected 2008
AAAATTGTCATGGCGGAAAATAGAATGGTTACTAATGAAGTTGTTGATTTTCAACGACTTCATTACAATTTATTGCAGTTGATTACAATATCTTACTTACCGATGCAAAAGTGCTTAAAAATATTCCCCAGCACCTCATCCGTCTCAATTGTGCCGCCCACGATTTCTCCCAAGTGATAAAGACATTCGCGAAGGTCTTGTGAAACCAGGTCACCGGAAAGTTGCATGGCCAGTCCGTCTTGTACGCGGTGGATAGCTTCCAGCGCACGGCTCAGTGCTTCATAGTGGCGGATGTTGCTCACCACTACATCGTTCTGCGACAGGTCAGGCAGGGCAGCGAAGTCCACCAACTGCTTCTGAAGCTGAGAAAGTCCCTCTTTCTGCTTGGCCGAAAGGGAAAGCACACATACGTCCTCCGGCAAATCGGGGAGAGCCACTTTCAGGCGATCAAACTGTGTATCCTTCGAAGCCGCAGTATCCATATTTGCCGATGAAAGCAAATCTGCTTTGTTAAAGACAATCACCAGATGCTTGCCTTCGCAGCGTGGTAGAATCTTGTCGGCCAACTGACGGTATTGTTCTTCGGCACAAGTGGCATCAATAACCCAAAGCACGATGTCGGCCTGATCCAGCTTCTGGAAGCTTCGTTCGATGCCTAAACTTTCGATGGTGTCGGTTGTTTCGCGGATACCGGCGGTATCGATGAAGCGGAAAGTGATACCTCCCAAGTTCATGGTGTCTTCAATGACGTCGCGGGTGGTGCCGTGGATGTCGCTCACGATGGCGCGTTCTTCGTTCAGGAGGGCATTCAGCAGGGTGGACTTACCAGCGTTTGTTTCGCCAACGATAGCCACGGGCACTCCGTTCTTCAGGGCATTGCCCACGCTGAACGTATCTACCAAATGATGGATAACCTGCTCAATCTGACGGGCGATGTCTTCCAGTTCCGAACGGTCGGCAAACTCCAGTTCCTCGTGGTCGCTGAAGTCGAGTTCCAGTTCCATGAGGGAGGTGAGGTGGAGCAGTTTGTCGCGCAGGACGGCCAGTTCACGACTGAATCCGCCACGCATCTGGTTCATGGCCATGCGGTGGGTAGCGGCAAAAGTGGATGCAATGAGGTCGGCCACGGCTTCGGCCTGGCTCAGGTCCATCTTGCCATTCAGGAAGGCACGTTGGGTGTACTCACCCGGTCCGGCGGCACGGCATCCTTGACGGATGAGAAGTTGCATCACTTGCTGAAGGATGTAGCTCGAGCCGTGGCAGGAGATTTCCGTGGAATCCTGACCAGTGTAAGAGTGGGGGGCACGGAAAAGGCTGACCAGCACTTCGTCGATGATTTCTCCTTCGGGCGTGAGGATATGACCGAAGGTGAGGGTATAAGGTGCGCGTTCGGCTAATGGTTTGCCGGAAACGGGCTTAAAGATGCGGTCGGTAAGGGTGATGGCTTCCGGACCCGACACGCGGATGGTGCCGATGGCTCCGCCCTGAGCAGTGGCAATGGCACAGATGGTATCTTCAGTTTGTAATATGTTCACGTGTGTATGTCTTTTTAAAATCCTTGCAAAGATACGGTTTTCGGGTTACATCCGGAAGCAGAGCCAGCATATTTATGCGGGCTGATAGAGGGTTTTCACCAGCAGGTCGACTACTTTTTCGAGGTATTCACGGTCGATTCCGTCGAATGTAGCCAGCTGGTCACTGTCGATGTCAAGCACACCCCGCACTTCTCCTGCGACTATCATCGGCACGACGATTTCGGAACGGGAGAGGGAACTGCAGGCAATGTGCCCGGGGAACTGGTCTACGTCGGGCACGAGTTGGGTACGGGCTTCAGCCCAGGCGGTGCCGCATACGCCGCGTCCTTTCTTGATGCGGTAGCAGGCCACGCTACCCTGAAACGGGCCAAGGTGGAGCTCGCCTTCGTGTACGAGGTAGAAGCCTACCCAGAAGAATCCGAAGGCTTCTTTCAGGGCGGCACTGGTGTTGGCCAGTACGCTGATTTCGTTTTTCTCGCCTTCAATCAGAGGGGCAAACTGTTCGAGGAACTGAGCGTATCGCTGACGCTTGTCGGTAAGGGTGGATTTAAAACTTGCTTCCATGTGAGTGAATTTTCAGATATAAAAACAGGTCCTCTTCCGAAGAAGAGAACCTGCTGATTCATAATACGTTTGTTAAATTCTTTCGAGCACGACTTTAATCAGGTCGTCAATTTTGTTCTTGTATCCGGTGTTAGCTTCCTTGGCTACGCGGTTCGCAATGACCATGCAGACGGTGGTAGCTTTATGGCCTTGCAGACGTGCCAGTCCGGCCAGTGCAGAACTTTCCATCTCGAAGTTGGTGATGCGGTGTCCCTGATACTCGAAGCTCTCGATTTTCTCGTTCTGGTGCGGATCAGCCAGTGGAATACGAAGCTGGCGTCCTTGCGGACCGAAGAAACCGCCACAGGCTACTGTCACACCACGTACCATGTCTGTACTGGCGATGCGGTCTACCAGTTCTCCGTTGGCATGAATCACATAGGGAGCCGGTGCACAGAGATTGCCCGTCCAACCTAAATGGTTAAGCAGGGCACGTTCCATGGGCAGGTCGCACACCGCGTTACGTCCTTCGTAGAAGTTCAGGAGGCCGTCGAATCCTACGGAGATAGCGGAACAGATGTAGGTGCCTACAGGCGTATAAGGTTGCAAACCGCCGCAGGTACCAATACGCACAATTTCCAACTGACGGAAGGTATCATTCTCTTCACGGGTCTGAAAATTGATGTTGGCCAGTGCGTCGAGTTCATTCATTACGATGTCTACGTTGTCGCATCCGATACCGGTAGAGGTTACCGTGATGCGTTTGCCCTGATAGGTACCGGTCACGGTACGGAACTCACGGCTTTCCACTTCGCATTCTTTGGTGTCGAAATGAGAAGCTACGAGAGCTACACGTCCGGGGTCGCCTACCAGAATGACTTTATCTGCCAGGTGTTCCGGTTTCACGTGGAGGTGAAACACCGAACCATCTTCATTGATGATCAGTTCTGAAGGTGGAAAATACTTTTTCATACGCATTTGTTTTTAGTTAGCAAGTTAAGTGTTTTGTTTCTGTCTTTTTATTTGCCGATAGGTTCATGTCCGGCCGGGTGTGAATCAGGGCGGGCAATGCTGCTTCGCATGTCGGTGTCGGCCTGAATATTCTTCATCCGGTAATAGTCCATGATACCGAGGTTACCAGTGCGGAAGGCTTCTGCCATGGCTTTAGGCACTTCTGCTTCTGCCTGAATCACGTTAGCACGGGCTTCTTCCGCTTTGGCTTTCATTTCCTGCTCCAAGGCAACAGCCATAGCACGACGTTCCTCAGCCTTTGCCTGAGCGATATTCTTGTCGGCGTTGGCCTGGTCTATCTGCAAGGAAGCTCCGATGTTACGACCTATATCGATGTCGGCAATATCAATGGAAAGGATTTCGAAAGCAGTACCTGCATCCAGTCCTTTACGCAACACGAGCTTGGAGATGGAGTCGGGATTCTCGAGTACCGATTTGTGGTTTTCGGAAGAACCGATGGAGGAGACGATACCTTCGCCTACACGAGCCAGTACGGTGTCTTCACCGGCACCACCCACTAATTGGCGGATGTTGGCGCGTACGGTTACACGGGCTTTGGCTATCAACTGGATACCGTCCTTGGCTACGGCGGTTACAGGAGGTGTGTCAATTACTTTCGGGTTAACCGACATCTGTACGGCTTCGAACACGTCGCGTCCGGCCAGGTCGATTCCGGTGGCCATCTGGAAAGACAGGTCGATGTTGGCTTTTGATGCCGATACCAGCGCATGTACTACCTTTTCCACGTGTCCGCCGGCCATATAGTGAGCTTCCAGCTCGTCGCGCGTAATGGTACTCAGTCCGGCCTTGTGGGCTTCAATCATGGCAGGCACGATGACGTAAGGCGGCACGTTACGGATACGCATCAGGAACAATTGGATGAGCGAAATCTTTACACCCGACACCTTGGCCGAAAGCCAGAGAAAGAAAGGCACGTAGTGAAAGAATATGACCAGAAAGATGATGACACCTCCGACCAGTATAAACGGAAGATAAGCGGGATTAATCATATAACTTAGATTTAAAAGTGAATACAAAAAGGGAGAGAGGGATTAGGCCTGCTTCACGTAAACAGTAGTTTCGTTAATACGGACAATTTCTACCGGCGTTTTTTCGTCGATGAATCCGTCGGCCGATTGTACCTCGATGATGTGTCCGTTGAAGTCGGCATTACCTATCAGGGTCAGGCGGGTAACACTTATGCCTTTGTCACCGGGTTTCAGATCCATTCCTTCAAAAGGTGAGGGACGGTAGTCGAGCGTTTTCTTCAGCGACAGACGGTCTACAGTTTTTGAGCGCATGAACCACCACGTCACGCCGATGATGCCCAACAGGGAAACTCCTAAGGTAATGAATCCAGCCTCCGAACCGAGCGATGTAAAGGCGGAATAGATGGCATACAGAATGCATACCGCCGACCCGATTCCCGCTATGCTGATACCGGGAATCAGGAAGACCTCTATGGCAAAAAGTATCAATCCGCCTACGATGAGTGCAATGATAATCAGTGTTTCCATGGTTATGTGAATATTAAGGATTCTTGAGTTTGCGGATTTCCGTGTTCCGGATGTCGAGGGTCAGACGATCTATCTCCTCGCGCAATTCCTTTACCCGTTTTTCCTGGTCCAGTATGCCGGGAGTCAGCTGACCTTTTGTGCTCTGATTACCGGAAGCGTACTTGACCCGTACTCTGTCAAGTGCATCAATCATCGTATCCAAATCCTTTTCCTTCTGCTGGAGCAACTGGAATTTCTTCCGTGCATCGGCCGAACGGAAATCGCCAAGGGTGTGATAGATGGCGTTATCGTCCACTACGAAACGGAAATCACCTTTCTTCTGTGTTTCATTGCCTCCGTACATCACCTGTGCCAGTTGCTGCTTGGCGATACGTACCTTATCGGCATCATTCCAGGTATGACGGATACCGTTCAACATAGCTACGTTAGTCAGCAAAGCAGGGTCGGTCGTATCATAGTCGTACACCCGTTTGGAATTGTTGGGGGCAAACACGTACACACAGACTTTCCCTTCCGGCTGATAGCGGTCGGAAGCAAACCAGCCTAAGTCGTTGAAGTCGTCGATGGCATACATATAATCGTTGAAAGGAGAGTTGAACGGGAATCCCATGTTATCAGGTTTCAGGTAGCTTCCATCCTCTGCATCATAGCGGGTGATGAAAATATCGTATCCGCCTAAGCTGGCTTCACCTTTGGCTGCAAAATACAAGGTAATACCATCGGAGTTCATGAACGGATAGTTCAGGTCGCTGCCCAGGTCTTCCAGTCCTTTAACCTTTTCAGGAACGCTCCAGTCGCCACCTAATGTAGCACTGGTGTACAGCACTTTCTGATTGGTTCCCGGCAAACGGTGAGAGAGGATTTTCTTATCCTTCATTCCATTGGTAAACTCCGTACAGTCGCTTTCTCCTGTCAGACCGATTTTTCCGGATTCTTCGTGGATTTTATAAGCTTCAAGGAAATTCGCTTTATCAACTACGAAACTGTCAATAACAGCTACATTCTCTACACCTCTTATCATGCGGGACCCCATGCGGTAATGCTCCATCAAGCTTTCCACTTCAGAAGCATCACGATTTTTTCTTTCCAGCCAGTAGATATGTTCATCCAGATTCTCAATGGCTTCGTCGAAACGGTAGAGGTCGGCATACGCTTTACTCAGGTAAAGATAACCGTTGATTACCTTACGTTCGGCACTCTTTTCCAGATAAGGAAGTGATTCCTGCAGTTCGCCTGTCTCGTAACAGCAGGCACCATACCAAAAATTGTAATTGGCATTCGAAGGAGACTGTTTCACCAGGCGCTTGAACACGGGTTTGGCCTTATCGAATTCTTTATTGTTGAACCATTTCTGGGCCTGGCTTAAGCTTTGGGCAGAAGTTCCTCCTGCGCAACAAAGAGCCAACAGAGGAAGCAAATATCTTTTTTTCATCGTTTCTGTGTCTAAAAGTTTCTCAAATGTAGGAATATTCTTGGAATTATGCCATTTTCTGTTCCGCTATTTTTTATTCAGGCAGAACTTTTGTGTGTTTATTTTTGCGAATGTAGTAAATAATGTGCGATTGTCAAAGCGTACGCTCCGGCTGACTTGATAAAAATCTGTAACGAGGACCTGTGGTTCGGGCGTTTTTTCGTAAATTCGTCGCCGTTTTAACAACATACGATATGGGAAAAATGACGGAAGAAGACCGCCTGATGCGCCGCATCAACCAGCGGTTTATGAAAGGAGTGATGAATTACAAGCTGATAGAGGAGGGCGACCGTATTCTGGTGGGCCTTTCGGGAGGAAAGGATTCGCTGGCCTTGCTGGAGTTGCTGGCCCAACGTTCGCGCATCTACAAGCCGAAGTTTTCGGTGGTGGCGGCGCACGTGGTGATGAAGAACATTGCATACGAATCCGACCAGACTTATCTGCGCGAATATGCCGAAAGTTTGGGAGTACCCTACGTGTGTTATGAAACGGAGTTCGACCCGTCGACCGATACGCGGAAGTCACCGTGCTTCCTCTGCTCATGGAATCGCCGCAAGGCCCTTTTCACCGTGGCCAAAGAGCAGGGATGCAACAAAATCGCTTTGGGACATCACATGGACGACATATTGGAAACCCTGCTGATGAACATGACCTTTCAGGGAGCATTTAGCACCATGCCGCCGCGCCTGGTGATGCGCAAGTTTGACATGACCATTATCCGCCCCATGTGTCTGGTACACGAAGCCGACCTGAAGGAGATGGCCGCTCTCCGTGGTTTCCGCAAGCAGGTGAAGAACTGCCCGTACGAGAAAGATTCTCACCGTTCGGATATGAAAGAGGTGCTGGCACGCCTGGAAGCCATGAATCCGGAGGCTCGCTATAGCTTGTGGGGAAGCATGAACAACATCCAGCACGATATGCTTCCGGTAGAGGAAGACGACTCACTCAAATAAATGTCAGTCTGCAGAGTGAAGAATCACCTGTTTGCCGGACATGGTGACTTTTCCTTCGGCAATCAGTTCTGACAAGGCACGAGCCAGTGACGGGCGTGCCACTCCTAAGATAAAGGCCACTTCCTGCTGGTTGTGGATGCCTCCGTGCATCTTCAGGTAGTTCAGCAGGCGTGATTTCAAGCTTTGCAAGGCAAACTCGTTCAATTTTCGGCTCAGAAACAGGCTCCGGTCGGATATCGTGGCAATGAAATTCCGCATTACAGCCGGCTGGGCATGCATGAACTCCTCAAAACGTGTCCGGTTCATGACAAGTACCTCACAAAGTTCTGTGGCTTCCACATTTACCGGAAAACGATTCTCCGAGGCATAGATAAAAGCCGGTGCCAGAATGTCGGGTGCCTTAATCCAGTCGATGGTGAGCTGCTTGCCCTCGGCATTCTCCATTTGTGTCCTCACATGTCCCTTTATCAGAATAAACAAGGAGCGGCACACGTCACCCTGACGGGCAATGAATTCTCCTTCCTTATATGTGCGCAGACTGTTCGGGGCTTTACGGAGCAACTGATAAAGTGCCTCCGGGTCACAGCCTTCAAACAGGCTCATTCGGCTCAAAATTTCGGTATGCATCTTTCTTTTAACTTTTCTTTGGGTTGCGTGTCACATAGGTGACAGAAATCCCGTGCAGGATTCCTCATCTTTGCGCAAACTTAATGAAAAATCAATAATAACCCAAGAAAGAATATGGAAGGAAATATGTTTTGTTATCAGTGTCAGGAAGCGGCTAAAGGCACTGGATGTGTGTTGAGAGGAGTATGCGGAAAGAAAGATACCACCGCACGCTACATGGATTTGTTGCTCTTTGTGGTACGCGGCGTGTCGGTGGCTGCCGATGCCTTGCGCACGAAGGGACACGAAGTGGAAGCCGGTACGAATGAGTTTGTCACCGACGCACTTTTCTCTACAATTACCAATGCCAATTTTGACGATGAAAGTATCCTGGCTCGTGTGAGAAAGGGACTGGAACTGCGCGATTGTTTGAAGGCACGTGCCGTGAAAGCAGGTATCGTGCTACCGGAAGCGGATGAACTGACATGGAACGGTAAGGAGGAAGAATACCTGTCCAAGTCAGCTTCCGTAGGAGTGTTGAGAGAACCGAATGAGGACCTTCGCTCGTTGAAAGAGCTGTTGATGTACGGACTGAAGGGAATGGCGGCTTACCACGAACATGCCATGCGCCTGGGATTTGCCGACGAGGCCATTCATGCTTTTATGCAATCGGCTTTGGCGCGTATTACCACACAGACAATGGGAGCAGACGAATTGGTGGCTCTGGTACTCGAAGCCGGACAGCACGGAGTGCAGGTAATGGCCTTGCTGGACCGTGCCAACACCACCCGCTACGGGCATCCGGAACTGACGAAGGTAAACATCGGAGTAGGGAAGAATCCAGGTATCCTGATCAGCGGACACGACTTGCACGACCTGGAAGAGCTGTTGCGCCAGACTGAAGGTACGGGAGTAGACGTATACACGCATAGCGAAATGCTCCCGGGGCACTATTATCCGGCCTTCAAGAAATACAAGCATTTTGTAGGGAACTATGGAAATGCCTGGTGGAAGCAGCGTGAAGAGTTTACGGCATTCAACGGCCCGATTGTGTTCACCACCAACTGTATCGTGCCGCCACTGGAAAATGCGCCTTATAAGGAACGGATGTTTACGGCTAATTCGACGGGGTATCCCGGATGCAAGCATATTGCCACGGATGCCGAGGGGCACAAGGATTTTTCAGAGGTCATCGCACTGGCCAAACAATGCCAGCCGCCTGTAGAGCTGGAGCAGGGAGAGATTATCGGCGGATTTGCCCATAATCAGGTAATGCAACTAGCTGACAAAGTAGTAGAAGCCGTAAAGAGCGGTGCCATTCGCAAGTTTGTGGTCATGGCCGGATGTGACGGACGCATGAAGAGCCGCGACTACTATGCTGACTTTGCTCAGATACTTCCGAAAGATACGGTCATCCTTACGGCCGGTTGCGCGAAGTACCGTTACAACAAGCTTCCGTTAGGCGATATTCAAGGAATTCCCCGTGTGCTTGATGCCGGACAATGTAACGACAGCTACTCACTGGCCGTCATTGCCCTGAAGCTGAAGAAAGTCTTCCAGTTGAACGACATCAACGAACTCCCCATTGTGTACAACATTGCCTGGTACGAACAGAAGGCGGTCATCGTCCTGTTGGCCTTGTTGAGTCTGGGCGTGAAACATATTCACCTGGGGCCTACCTTACCGGCCTTCCTCTCGCCAAACGTAGCCAAAGTACTGGTAGAACAGTTCGGCATCGGAGGCATTACTACCCCCGAAGCGGACATGAAACTGTTCGGTATCTGCTGACGGCTTAATACGATTTCTCGTTAGCCAGGTTCCAAGCGTTGAGGAAAGAAGCCTTGGTAATTTCCACCACCTTCTCCCAGTTCAGCTTGTCGGCATGGTCAGAAGGCTGGTGGTAATCCGGATGTCCGTCAGTGTGATACCAGATGATGGGAATGTCGTGTACGGCAAACGAAGCATTGTCGCTTCCTCCCACCGGACGGTCCCACGGGCGGTAATCCGGTTGCAGTTTCAACCCGTAACGGGCAATGTCATCCTTGAGCCACTGACCCAGTGCCGGATGTGCTTCCGTATAGAAATACACCACGTGTTCGGGTTGTTCCGGCCGATTGTTCCGGCCAATCATATCGAAATTCAAATAACCTTTGATATCCTTTACAAAATCGCAGTGCTGCATGAAATACTTAGAGCCTAAAAGTCCTTTCTCTTCTCCATCCCAGAATGCGATGATGACGTTGCGCAAGGGCCTTTTGCCACTGGCCTGAAAAGCACGGGCAATCTGCATCACGGCCGATACACCCGACGCATTGTCATCGGCTCCGTTGTAGATCTTGTCACCTGCCAGTGTTTCATCAATGCCCAGATGGTCGAAATGTGCGCCTACCACTACGTACTCATTGGTCCGTTCTCCTGGAATCATGCCTAATACATTGGCCATGCGGAGCGAGCGGTGCGTACCCTGCTTCAACTGGGCAATGGAATCGGGATGTACCTGCCAGCGGCCTTTCTGCTGTCGTTCCTTGGCACAGGCTTCGAAAGGCTGGTAATATGAATCATCATACAGAGGAGCGATACCGGCTTCCTGAAGACAGGAAACCAAGTAGCGGGCTGCCACGCGC
>ULMY01025535.1_pt1 | contig 10257 bp, 7 predicted proteins | sample 1951781 | NCBI WGS metagenome assembly ULMY01 (sample SAMEA4835563, study PRJEB28245) | human gut metagenome | biome: gut microbiome; material: fecal sample | place: Denmark | collected 2008
ATCGTTTTCAAGGTTCGTACCAGTCTCGCAAGCAGCTTTTCAGCGGCTCGCGCAACCAGCTTTGTTATCTTATCACAATTTCAGCCCTGCGTCAACCCTTTTTTCTTTTGTTTTTGGGCTTTTTTCAAGACTTTTTAGAAAGACGAACGAACATGCCGGATTTAGTAGTCCATTGTTCGTCTCTTTTGGGCGAACCTTTTCCGCCCATCATTTGCCTTTTGTCCGCCAAAAGAGCAGGGGCATCCGCAGCCTTTCTCTGCCATGGATGCCCGATCCGCTCATTATCGCCAAGAAATGTGGCTGCCGCGGTCGTCCTTCTTCACAATCAGCTGATTTTCAATCTCGTCCTTCAGCTCCGAAACGTGCGAAATGATGCCAATCTGCCGTTGCTTGCCCGCCATTTCCTTCAATATATTCACTGCCTCGTTGCGCGCGTTGTCGCTCAGCGAGCCAAAGCCCTCGTCGATGAACATCACATCCAGATGAATCGCCGCCGTCGCCGCCTGAATCTGGTCAGCCATACCGAGCGCCAGCGACAGCGCCGCCATAAACGACTCGCCGCCGGACAGCGTGTTGACGGAGCGCGTCTTGCCCGTCACGATGGAATACACTTCCAAGTCTAACCCCTTGTTTTTGCCCTCGCCCGCGTCCTCGACGTTAATTAGCTTCAGTTCAAACTGTCCGTTCGACATATCGCGGAAGCGCCTGTTCGCGTCGCGCAGAATTTTTTCCATATAATTGCGCTGCACGAACGTCTCCAGATTCATCCGGTTGCCGCTTTCGGTGCCCGCCATCACGTCCGAAAGGTGCTGCGCGGTGTTTGCTGCCTTGCACGCCTCCGCCAGCGGTTCGCGTCCATCGCGCAGGTCTTCCAGCACCTTTTCATTGTTCAAACGCAGGTGTTTCGCGGCTTCCAGGGCATCCGATACTTCCTTAAGCGCCGATTCTGCCGCCTTGGATGCCGCCTCCAACTTCGCCATATCCGGCTTTTCCCGCCCGGCAATCGCGCTCTGTGCCGTCGCACACTGCCCCTCTGCCTTGGATTTTCTCTGGTCAAAGTCGCTGACTTCCTTCTGCAAGCGGTCAGGCTCTTCTGCATCATAGTTCGCCGTCAGTGCCTGCCACTGCGTTTCATCTAGCGACTTTTCCGCCATCGTCTGCTGATACTGCTGGTTAAATTCTTCCGCATTCGCCTGTTTCTGCGGCATCTCCTCGTTCAGCCGCCGAATCTGCGTTTCGCAGTCCGTTTCCGCTTTCTGCGCCTGACGTTCTTTTTCCGCAGCCTGACTTGCCGCTGCTTCCGCCTTTTCCTTCGCTTCCCGCGCCTGTGTGCGCTGTGCCACCGCGTCCTCGCGCGTGCGGTATGCGCTGCTGGACAGTTCTTCCTGATGCAGCTTCCACGTTTTTTCTGCTTCAGCCCTTTTCACTGCGGTGGATTTTGCTGTCTCCTGCGCGTCGGCTGCTGCCTTTTCCAGCTTGTCGCGCTCTGCTTTCGCGCCATCGAGATTTTTCCGCACGTCGTCCAGCGCCTTCACCTTCGCCTGAACCGACTTCGACGCGCTTTGCAGCTCCGGCAGCCACGCTTGCAGCATTGCTTCCACGTCCGCCGCCGTTGCCATCGGCACATTTTCGCGGATGTTCCTCGCGTTCTCTACCAGCTTCTTTTCCGCTTCTTCAGCAGCTTTTTGCCGCTCTGTCAGCTTGACCTGCGCCGATTCCGATTCTTTTGCTTTCTCTTCCTGCGCTTTCGCCGCGTCATCCGCCGCCTTGCGTAGCTTCTCCAGCTGCTCACGGTTCAGCTGCTGATTTTCCTGCGTCAGCTGGTACGGCGCGGGATGCTCCAGTGCGCCGCAGACCGGGCAGGGCTTTCCGGACACAAGTTCACGCGCCAGCAAGCCCGCCTGCGCGTTGAGGAACGCCAGCCGATAATCATCATAGGCTTTCTGCTCCCGCTGATATTTTTGCGTTGCGCTGGCATACGCGTCCTTCGCCGCCGCTGCTTGCCTTGCTTTTTCCTGCACGTCTTTCTGGTTGCCGTGCAAGTCCTCCAGCGATTTCTTCAGGTCGCGATACTGCTGATTCTGCTGCTTGCAGACCTCATAAGCGGCTTCTGCGCCCTGCAATTCCGCTTCCTGCTTCCGCCACGCGTCTTCCTGCTTCTTGAAATCATCCAGTGCTTTCTTGGCTGATTCCGCATTCGCCTTCGCCTTCGTATCCGCTTCTTCCGCCTGACGCAGCGCCTTTTCCGCCTTTTCCAGCGCATCAAATGTTTTCAGCGCCTTTTCGACCTTCGTTTCAACCTCCGCGCAGTGCGTTGTTGCCGCATCCTTCGTCTTTTCCATCTGCTGATGAAGCGCCACCGCATCCGCCGCCGTCTGCTTCAGCTGCGGAAGTTCCTGCTGCTTCGCTGCCAATTCCCGCTGTGCATCCGTCAATGCCTTCTGTGCATCCTTCATGCGCTGATACTTCGGTTCGATTGCCCACGCATCGCGGATTTTGCCAATCAGCCCGCGCTTTTTCTCGATTTCATCCGCCTGTGCCGCGCATTCTTGCAGTGTCTTTTCCGCATCCTCCAGTTCCTTAAAACGCTGCATCAGCGGCTGTGCGGCTTCGATTCGCTTCATGCACTCGTCGCGGTCTTTCTGCGCCGCCGTCTGCCGCTGCACCAATTCGCCCTGTTGCAGCTGCAAGCGCGCGCACACGTCGGACAGCACATCCACCAGCGCATCCACCTGTTCGGGCTGCAATTTTTCGGCGGCTTTGATGACCGTGCCTTTCGCCGCTTCCAGCGCCTGCGCATCTTCCTCCGGCAGCCCCTCCGTCACCGCTCTCCCCGCAAAAAAGGACATATTCGCCCGCTGGGTCTTCGCCGCGGTGTTCTTCTCCTTCGCCAGCGTCTTCAGGCGTTCGCTCAACTGATAATAGTAGTCCGTTTTCAGCAAATCGCGCAGCAGCGCTGTCTTTGCCTTGCTGTCCGCGCGCAGGAAATCCATAAATTCGCCCTGCACAATCATCACCACTTTGCGGAACTGGTCTGCCGTCAAGCCCACAATCTCTTCGATTTTGCGGTTCGTGTCCGACAGCTTGCCCGGATACTGTGACCCGTCCGGCATCAGCAGCTCCGCCGTCTCGCCCTCTTCCTGCTGCTTTGCACCTGTTCGCTTGGCGGGGCGGATGTGCCGCGGCGTGCGCGTAATCTTGTACGTTTCCTCCTGCCCATGCTGATGCGCCGTAAAGACAAGCGACACAAGCGGCTTGTCATTCCGCACGTCCACAAACTGGCTCAGCAGCTCGTTTTCCTTGCCGCTGCCGTTTGTGCTCACTTCGCCGTAGAGCGCGAACATCATTGCATCGAAAATGGTGGATTTGCCCGACCCCGTGTCGCCGCTGATGAGGAAAAAATCGCCGCCCTTTTGGAAGTCAATCTCCGTTTTTTCGCCATAAGAGCCAAAGGCCTGCATCGTCAAAAGAATCGGTTTCATGCGTCTTCCTCCTTCATGGCGTTCATGACCTCCGTCAGCAGCGCCTTTTCCTCGGCGTTCAGCCGCTCGCCCGCAAATTGCAGACACAGCTCGTAGGGGGAGAGCGTTTCCGTGCGCTCCTGCAGAGCTGCCAGTTCCACCGTTTCCTCGCGCTCGCGCCGAAGCTCCAGCAGATTCGGGTACTTCGCCCGCAACAGTTCGCGCAGACCCACCATCTCCACCGCCTCCGCGTCCGTCACGCAGATGGACACGAAATCCTCGCTCGCGCCGGACAGCAGCGCTTCCCGCGTCGCGCGCAGCTTCCGCACCTGATGGACGGGGTGCAGCGGCAAAACCGTCGTCTGCACGTCGCCTTTCGCGCCCATTTCCACCATCAAGATGCCCTTCTGCTGGTTTTCCTCGCTGAGGGAGTAGGGCATCGGCGTGCCGCAGTAACGCAGCGTTTCACTGCCGACTTTCATCGGCTTGTGGATGTGCCCCAGCGCAGCATAGTCAAAATCCGCAATCAGCGACGCGGGAATTGCATCCAGATTGCCGACCTGCTTCACCTCGTTCTCCGCGCGCTCGATGTTCTCCGCGTCGCCGCCATCGGGCAGGAAGAACTGATGGCTGACCAGCACGTTCCGCTCGTCGGGGTTCAGCGGCGACAGCGCCAGCAGACGCGAAAATGCTTCGGGATAGCTCAAATTGTCGCCGTTCTCCTTCGTCCCGGTCACAAGGCGCACCATGCCCGGCCGCACGAACGGCAGCAGGTAGAAATTCACCGCACCGAAATCGTCTGTCAGGGTGACGCGCTCAATGGTTTCGCCCTTCTGCATGGGCGGATTGCCAATCATGTGGATGCCGCGATCAGACAGTTCGCTGCGGAAGACATCGAGCCGCTGCGCGCTGTCGTGGTTGCCGGAAATCAGCATGATTTCGCCGTTCGGGAGCGCCGCGCGGAGCTGCGTCATGAAGTCGTCAAACAGCGCAACCGCTTCGACAGGCGGCACGGAACGGTCGTAAATATCCCCCGCGAAAACAACGGCGTCGGGCTGATACTGCCGGGTCAGCGCGACGATTTCATCAAGAACTGCCTTCTGATCTTTCAGCAGGTCATGCTCGTAGAGCTTGATGCCCAGATGGAGGTCGGACAGGTGGAAAAAGCGCATAGACTGCCTCCTTTTGAAATTACGAATTTCTGCTGACGGCGTGTAATTCACCATTTTTCGTGCTTGTCAGCATCTTTTTTTGTTTCCATTATACAACATTACAGGAATTTGTCAACTTCGTTTTCCGTTTTGCTTTTCGCACATGAAAAAGGGCTGTGAAAGAACGTTTTGTCCTTCCGCAGCCGCTTGCGCAATTATACTATTTCCAGATAAAGCAGTATGATTAGTCACCGAACGAAATGCCGATGTTCCGGGCGGTCGTAATCATCGTGTTGTCCGGGGGAACCAGCTTCGGCACGCCGGCAATGTCGGAGAGCTTGTTGTGGGTGATTTCGTTGCCCTTCAGCGCCACGGTTACGCCGTACACGCCATCGCGGATGAGTTCCGCCGCGTGCACGCCAAACTGCGTGGACAGCACGCGGTCGTAGGCATTCGGGCTGCCGCCGCGCTGGATGTGACCCGGCACAACCGCACGCGCTTCCACGCCCACGAGGTCGCGAAGCTGCTGCGCTACATACGCGCTGGACGAGAAATGTTCCGCCGCGCGCTTGGCTTCGCGTTCCTTCTTGCCCATCTTCGCTTCTTCGGGGGTCATTGCGCCCTCCGCCACGGCGATAATCGTGAAGCCCTTGTTGCTCTTGGCGCGGCTCTCGACGACCTTGGCAACCTTCTCGATTTTATAGGGAATTTCGGGAATCAGGATGGCATCCGCGCCGCCCGCCACGCCGGAATACAGCGTCAGCCAGCCCGCCTTATTGCCCATGATTTCCACCACCATGCAGCGCCCATGCGACGCCGCCGTGGTGTGGATGCGGTCGATGACCTCCGTCGCAATGTCCATCGCTGTGTGGAAGCCGAACGTGAAGTCCGTGCCGTACAGGTCGTTGTCAATCGTTTTGGGCAGACCGATGACGTTCAGCCCTTCCTTGGAAAGGAGGTTCGCCGTCTTGTGCGTGCCATTGCCGCCGAGGGTGACAAGGCAGTCAAGCTTCAAATCCTTGTAGGTCTTTTTCATCGCGGCAACCTTGTCCACGTTGTCCTCGCCAATCTTGCGCATATCGCGGAAGGGCGTGCGCGCCGTGCCAAGAATCGTGCCGCCAAGGGTCAGGATGCCGGAGAACTGGCTGCGCTTCATCTCCTGATAGTCGCCCGTGATGAGACCCCGATAGCCGTCATGGATGCCGACAATCTCCGCGTCAAACAATTCATACGCCGCGCGGGTCACGCCACGGATTGCCGCGTTCAAGCCGGGGCAGTCGCCGCCGCTGGTCAGAATACCGATTCTTCTTTTCATTGCCAAACCTGACCTCCTCTTGATTTTTGCTGGATTCAAGCGTATTATAACATGGTTGCATGCAAATTTCCACCGTCATTTTGACGAAATTGCCCGTTCTGTGTCTATCGTGTGTTTCTAAAATGAGACCGATGCAGTTTCGAGCAGATTTTCTTGCAATTCAAGGATGAAAACCGAAGGTTTACTGGCGGTAAGTCGAGGTTTGAAGACGCGGAAGTGCAAGAAAAGATGCCGAAAATGCTGCCGGGCGAATTTAGAAACACACGCAAATTGCGGCGTTTTTCTCCATCCATCACGCCGAAAAAGGAGGATTTTGCCCATGTCGAACAAAGCGCGCGTCCTCAAGCACCTGCAGGCGCTTAGCATTCCCTGCGAAGTTTACGAGCATCCCGCGGTTTTCACCATGGAGGAGTGCCTTGCGCTGCCCTACGCCGCGCCGGATGTCACCTTCTGCAAGAACATTCTCTTGTGCAACCGCCAGCAGACGGCGTTCTATCTGTATGTGACCCTGCCGGACAAACCCTTCCGCACAGCGGACACAAGCAAGCTGCTGCATTCCTCGCGGTTGTCGTTTGCGCCGCCAAAGTGCCTGCCGACGATGCTGGGGCTGGAATCAGGGAGCTTGTCGCCGCTGGGTCTGTGGTTTGACGAGGAGAAGCGGATTCAGCTGGTTTTTGACCATGATGTGAAGCGGGAAGGACGGATTGCGTTCCATCCATGCGATAATACGGCGACGGTGGTGTTTGCGCAGGAGGTTTTCTGGACGCAGGTCGTGCCGACATTGGGGCATGAACCGATTTGGCTGTAAGGGAAAAAGAGCATGTGCCGCGGTTTGCAATGCTATGCTGCAATTGGGAACAGTCCTGATATATCCGCTTTTAGCCTTCGGGGGTCATTTTTTTCATTGCAATCAGCGTTGCCAGCATGATTAAAGGGAATATACAGCCCGTCAGTAGACCCGCCTGAAGATTATCTCCGGCATGCTGCGAAAAATATCCCACCACACTCGGCCCAAATGCGCCGCCCATGTCCCCTGCCATTGCCAGCAGTGCAAACAGCGCCGTACCGCCTTTGGGAATCCTCGGAGCAGTGATGCTGATGCTTCCGGGCCACATAATACCCACTGAGAAGCCGCACATGACACAGCCAACTAAGCCCCAAATCGGCATTGCAGATAGACCGGCCAAAAGATAGCTCACGACGCAAATAACGCCCGATATAAGCATAAACTTTATCAAATCTATCTTTTCTCCGAATTTGCCATACAGCATACGCGAAATTCCCATTGTGGTTGCAAACAAGCACGCCCCTGCCAAATCACCGACAGATTTCGTTAATCCTAATGCGGATTCTGCAAAAGCTGATGCCCACTGCGCCATTGACATTTCAGATGCTCCAGCACAAATCATAAGGATGATTGCAGCTGCAAAAATAGGCTTTTTCAGCAATTGACGCAGCGACATTCCTTGCCCGTCTTCTACCAGACGCTCAATCGGACAAGTAGCAAAATTGTAGATATTATACAGCGGAATAATTGCCCATACGCAAGCCAGTATCTGCCATTTGTCGATGCCGAAAATTGCAAAGTACAGCGTAGAAAGCAAAATCACGCCCACACTGCCCCAGCAATAGAAAGAATGAAGAAGGCTCATCACCTTTTCCTTATGTTCGAAGGGACAGGCTTCCACAATCGGACTGCACAGTACCTCAATAAGGCCGCTCCCGAATGCGTAAAAAAACACGCCAATCAGTATTCCGATATAGGGCGATACGATATTGGGTAAAACCGCAATGCCAATCAGACCAAGACCAGCTAACAGCTGCGACGCCACAATGGACTTTCGGTAGCCAATAGCATCTACATACTTTGCGCATATTAAGTCTACGACCAATTGCGTCACATAGAACACCGCAGGAATTAAGGCAATCTGACCCAGCGAAATGTTGAAATCAGAATGAAACGACCAAAAAAGCAATGGCGCAAAATTAGCGGCAATTGCTTGCGTGATGAGGCCAAGATAGCAGGCTCTTAATGTTTTGCTGTAGTTCTTCATGACTCGAAGCGCTCCTTTCAGAATTCTCTTGAATAATATCACGTTTATTTTGGAATATCAATTGACTTTTCCACCTTATTGTTGTACAATATCACAATACAGAGGAGGTTGGCATGTTTGGAGAATAATAACGAATTGAAAATCATCACAGATGAAACGCTCATGGAAAAGCGAAACCACGGTCAACCGGCATTTCCGTTCCAATACTATCTGGAAGACATCTGGGATTTCGACTTTCATACGCTCGGTTGGCATTGGCATCAAGAAATTGAATTTGTTTATGTGCAAAGCGGCGAAGCACACTGCTGTGTCGGAAAAGATCGTTTTTCTCTGCCAGCAGGCAGCGGCTTATTTATCAATACGAAAATACTACATCAATTTACAGCAGAGCACCCCACCGTGATACCTAATATTGTTTTTTCTCCGGTGCTGTTAGCTTCACCAGAAAGTTTTGTATATCAACAATATGTTAAGCCATTGCTTGTTTCCGACATTCCCTATTTGGTTTTTGAGCCGCTTTCTTTATGGCATAAGGAGATACTTTCACTGCTGAATCAAGTTTTCAAAACACAAGAGCAGCCAAATTTCAGGGAGTTGACAACTTTGCGACTGCTGACCTCCATTTGGGAAGTGCTGTATGAAAATATGGAATCCAGGCTTCAGCAGGGGCAGCCTGTTAAAAGAGACCTCAATGCTTCTCGCCTGCAAATGATGATGAGTTTTATTCATAGTCATTATGCTGACCAGATTTCCCTTGCTGATATTGCAAATTTTGCCCATGTAAGCAATAACAGTTGTATGCAAATCTTCAAAAATGGCATTCGCCAGTCTCCCGTTTCCTACTTAATACAGTACAGACTGAAAAAAGCCGCTGAACTGCTGGCAAACACGGAAATGAAGGTTGCGGTCATATCAGAAGAATGCGGATTTCACGATGTCCCATATTTTTACCGCAAATTCAAAGAAATTTACGGAATCTCTCCAATTGAATATAGAAAAAGCAACCTGTAACAGCATTTCCAGATAAGAAAGTGCCGAAATCCCCCTCAAATTTCCCTTTTCCGGGAATTTTCCTCCCCCTTCGTTCGTTTCATACGCAGGGCGCACATTTCCAGCCCTCATCCACCCCGGAGAAAAGGAGCATCACCCCATGCAGCACATTTGGAAAGTCTTGCTGACCTCTCTGCTGATTTTCGCCCTTGCCGCCACCGCTTGCCTCGCCGAGGACAGCGAAGCGCAGTATCAGGCATATTCCTACACCACTTTCAGCCTGCGCCGAACGCCCAGCGAGAGCGACCGCGGCATCAGCGTGCAGAAGAAGACAAAAATCCTCATTCTGGAATGGGACGACGCGTGGTGCAAGGTGCAGGTCGGCAATAAGGTCGGGTATGCCAAACCGGAATGGCTGTACCGCGTGCAGTCGCTGGATGCGCTGCATTATCCCCTGCAAAATCTGCCGCATCGCATGAGCGGATATGTAGAATTTTCGCAGGATACGCTGATTTCGGGTGGAAAATTCAAAGGCTGCACCGCGTCCACCGGGCAAATCGCCTGTGTGGAAGCACAAGCGGACGGCGCGTACCTGCTGCCCGTCTGGCGCGGCGAGATGCAGCTGACGGACGAAATCGGCACCTATCATCCCTTCGCGGATTGGGAGACCGCCGAACCCGGCGACATCATCGGCGGCTTCACCACCTTCTACGGCGACCAGCAGGGGCAGGGCAAGGCAGCGGCGCGCGAGCACAACATCAGCGAAGGGGTCAAGCGCATTGACGGCGTGACGGTGGAGCGCGAGGAAACATTCTCCTTCAACGCGCTGTGTGCGCCATACCGCCATTCAAACGGCTATGAGCTTGCGCCGAATGTCAGCACGGACGGCTTCGGGTACGGCGGCGGGGTGTGTCAGGTGACGACGACGCTCTACAACGCCGCGCTGACGCTGCCGCTGCAAATCGAGGAGTGGGCACTGCACAGCAAGCAAGGCGCGGTGTATGTGCCGCAGTTTTTTGATGCCGCCGTGGGCAGTTACAGCGACTTCACGTTTGTGAATCTGCTGCCTTACGGGGTGCAAATTCATGCATCCGCGCAGAACGGTGTACTGACGGTGCTGTTTTGCCGTGCGGAGGAAGATTCGCAGTAAAAAAATCCACATGAAAAGAACCGGCATGTCCCGCCCTTTGACGCGGATATGCCGGTTCTTGTTTTTGGGCATAGTTTGCCCGTCGGATACCACTTGATATTTTTGCGAACCTCAGCGGCGGCGGCGCATCACGTCA
>ULMY01004873.1_pt1 | contig 10175 bp, 10 predicted proteins | sample 1951781 | NCBI WGS metagenome assembly ULMY01 (sample SAMEA4835563, study PRJEB28245) | human gut metagenome | biome: gut microbiome; material: fecal sample | place: Denmark | collected 2008
TGTTTTAATAAATATATTATTAATTATATATAAGAATAAATTTATAATAATTAATACTATTGATAAAATTATTGTAGTATTTAGTATATCTTTTGATGAAGCATCTAAATATAATACTTTACCTTTTAATTCAATCTTACCATTATTTATAAGTAATTTAATTCTTCTAAGTGGTTTACCATCTAATATTTTTGATATGCCTTTTATATTATATGTGTCTTTAAAATCATGATTCATTAATTTTGAATATTCTTTTCTTGATATTTTTAATACAATATAACTATCATTATTAGTTGTTGTTATATAATAATCTTTATATATACTAAATGGTGTTGTTACAAGATCTAAATTACATAGTTCATCTTGTTTTTTAATGCTTTGAAACAATTGCTTTGATGATTTATTATTAAAATAAATTTTATATGTAATTAATGATATTGTTATTACTAACAAAACTATTATTGATATTTTAAGATATTTACTAAATTTCTTTTTATTTTTTAATGTTCTACTTATCATATTTACCTCAGAATCTTGTCATTCTTTTTATTATATATGATTCTTTTTTTAATTCAGTATCTAAATGTTCAATTATTTCTTTTGTTATTTCATCTATTGATTTAATATCATCTAATGATTCAAATGCTTTTTTAGTACAATCTATACGAGTCCAATTATAACGTGAAGAAATATCTAAGTATGTTTGCTCTGCTTTTCTTAAGTGCTCTTCACTATTTTCATTACCATCACCAGAAGCTCTTCCTTTTCTAAGTTCTTTTGCTGCCTCAAATGGCATATATAAGAATACTACAACATCAGGTTTAGGCAATTCACATAAATCAAATTCAAGTTCTAAAATAAATTTTAATATTTTATCTTCTTGTTCTTTTGATTTAGCTTTTCCAGCTTGATGTCCCATATTAGATGTAGTATATCTATCTAATATTATAATATCATTTTGATATATTTCTTCTTCTATAAATTTTAAAAAGTTATATCTTCTATCAGCAGCATAATATAAACTACTTACAAGTGGATCTACATTAGCTGATGTTTCTGGAAATACACTCTCACTAATTTCTGGTTTTCCAAGATAAGCACCACCTACTATTTTACCAGTTGGACTATCATATTTTGGAAAAGAAAAACTTTTTACATTTAGTCCTTTACTTATATAATACTCTTTTATTTTTTTACTTTGAGTTTCTTTACCCGAACCATCAGTTCCTTCAATTACTATTATTTTAGCTCTTTTCATATATTTACCTCTACTAAAATTCTATCATATTAAAATACATTTTTAAATATCTTTACTTAAAAATGTATCAACAAAGAATTTTTTTTGTTAATGTAGGTATAGACATCATATAACAATAACTATACATGTGTTCAAGAAAATTTGATGCAAGAATTCCAACTTCTAATGCATCTTCATTACTTATACCATTTAATATACTTTCAATAGTTTTATTTTCTAACGAATCATTTGCTTCAATTAATTCTTTTGTTAAATATTTAACCTTACAATAGCCATCATCAGTTTTTTCATGATTAAAAACAAGTAAAAATCTTTGTAATTCTTCTTTTGAACTTATATTTCCTATAAAAGTATTTAAAAGCAACAATAGATTATCAGTTATTTCTATTCTTCCACCATAATTAATACTAACATCATATAAAAACAGTTTTAATCTTTTTTCTCTCATAATTATCACTTAGGTAATTATTATACACTTTTTATTTTATGTTTCAAGCAAATATGATAAAATGAATATGGAAGTGATTTTATGGCAGAACAAAAAACTATAGTATTTAAAGTAAGTGATAATATTAAACAAAAAATGATTGATTATTATTTTCTACTTCAAAGAGACAAAAAGCCACCATATTCTATATTTCAAGCAGAAGAAGGAGGAACTATTATAACTTTATATGAAAGTGGTAAAGTAATGTTTCAAGGTATTAGTGCTGATATTGATGCTAATATGTGGAAAGATTTAGAAAGTCATTTTAATAATAGAAATATAGATCAAGAACTAAAAGAAAAAGATGATAAAATTAATGATAAAACTTATTACTACTATGATGCGATTGGTAGTGATGAGGTTGGTACTGGTGACTTCTTTGGTCCTATTATAGTAAGTGCTACTCTTGTAAATAAAGAAAATAGAAAGTTACTTGAAGATTTAAAAATAATGGATTCTAAAAAGATGACCGATGATAAGATTCGTAGATGTGCCCCTATTCTTATGTCAAAAATACCCTATGTAACATTTACTCTTAGTAATAAAAAATATAATGAACTATCTAACAAGGGATTCAATATGAATAAAATTAAAGCTATACTTCATAATAGAGTTTTATATGAACTTTCTAATAAAGGAATTCCTTATCATAAAATAATTGTTGACCAGTTTACTACTCCAAGAAGTTATTTTAGCTATTTAAAGCAAGAAAATATTACTGATAAAGTTACTAAAATCACATTTTTAACTAAAGGTGAAAGTAAACATTTAAGTGTAGCAGCAGCAAGTGTTATAAGTAGATATTTATTCTTACAAGAAATGGATAAACTAAGTCAAAAATATGGTATTGCTATTCCCAAAGGTGCTGGTACTAATGTTGATGCTGTAGGTAAAGATATCGTTAAAAAATATGGTAAACTTGAACTTGATAATATTGCTAAAACTAATTTTAAGAACACTGAAAAAATCCTAAATAATTAGGATTTTTATTTTACTTACTTTTTAAACTTATTTTTATTTCTTCTATAATATGACCAATATTTCCTTCACCAGCATACTTTTTCATATCAAAGAAATTATCATCTATATTTACCCACTCTAATTTATTAACTTCTTCAATAAGATTTACTTCTTTATTAAGTATTCCATAATATACTTCAAGAATTTTATCAAATACAACATATTCAATATTCATAAAGTGCTTTAATGTAATATCTTCCTTAGAAATATTTGTTTCCTCATATAATTCTCTATATGCTTCACTAAGTCCATCATTTTCTTTTTCTATTTTACCACCAACTAAATTATACATATTTTTATATGGCTCTTTAGTTCTCTTACACATTAATGTTTTAGTTAAATCTTTATTAAATACTACAATTACATTATATTTCTTCATTTATAATCCAAGTTCCATTGTTAATCTCTTTATTTCACTACTTTTTTCTTCTATATCTTTTTCTTCGCTACTGTGAGATTGCATATTAATACCTTTTACTCTAGCACTTAATACATTTATTTTAGTTGTAAGTAATTTTTCTTTTAATTGACTTCTTTCATAATATAGAACTAATAAATCAGTTATATCATACATTTTTTCATATACATTATATTTTGTTAGACTTTTAAATGCCTTTTCAAGAACTCTCAAAAACTTTAAATCAGCTTTTAACTCTTTAATACATAATTTCATATCATCGATAATCACATCAAATTCACTGGGATCTACACATGAACCAAATAATACTGAACCACTCTGTTCTATTCTTAAAACTATACTTGAAAATCTAATTCTCATTATTAATTCTTTTAGAATTTCTCTTGTCTTTCTAAAATCATTTTTTAATTCTTTATATATCGCTTTAGTTTCCTTTAGTTCTTCTTCTTTTGCTTTTAGAATTTCCTCAATAGTTTCAGTTTTACTAAGTGCTTCTTCTATTAATCTTTTTAATTCTTCCCCTTTTATTTCTTCATCAGTGTTTGTCACTATTACCTTATATTCTTCACTCATATTTTCTCCTACAAATCACTTTTTCTTTTAATTTCATCTAATAAATTTATTGCTTCTAATGGTGTTATATTTAGTACATTAATGCCTTTTATAAATTCTCTTAATTCATCTTTCTTTTCTTCTTCTAAATCAAGGGTATATTGCTTAACGATCTTTGTTTTAGAAGTATTAATACTTTTAGATTCATATTCTTTAAGTAATTCATTTGCTTTTTTAATTACTTCGTGTGGTAGATTTGCTAATTTAGCAACATTTATACCATAACTTTTATCAACAGCACCATCCATTACTTTATGAAGGAATGTAATATCACCGTTCGTTTCATCTATTGATACATGTACATTATGTATACCAGGAAGTTTATTTTCCATATCAGTTAGTTCATGATAATGAGTTGAGAATAATGTCTTACATCTTATTTTAGTAGCAATATAATCAATTATAGAACCTGCAAGACTCATTCCATCATATGTACTAGTACCACGTCCAAGTTCATCAAATAATATTAAACTATTCTTAGTAGCATTTTCTAAAGCATAAGCACTTTCTTTCATTTCAACCATGAATGTACTTTCTCCACCTACTAAGTCATCACTCGCACCTATTCTTGTGAATATTTTATCAAATACAGGTAGATTACATTTACTTGCTGGTACAAAAGAACCTATTTGATTTAGTATAGCTATGATACCAAATTCTCTCATGTATGTACTTTTACCACTCATATTAGGACCTGTTATAATAAGAATATTAGTGTTCTCATTCATAATAATATCATTATCAATATACTCAGTACTTATAACTGATTCTACTACTGGATGTCTACCTTTTATTATTTCAACAGTAGAGTTTTCATTAATAGTTGGCTTTACAAAATTATGTTCTTCAGCAATTGTCGCAAATGACTGCATTACATCATAATATGCTATTTTAGCAGATGCTTTTTGTAACTTTGGAATATATCTTTTAACTTCTTCTTTAATCTTACAGAAAATATCATATTCTAAAGTATTTAGTTTTTCTTCAGCATTTAATATAAGATTCTCTTTTTCTTTTAAAAGTGGTGTTATATATCTTTCACAATTAGATATTGTTTGTTTTCTATCATAATGAAATTCTTCTTTAACTTGACTTATTTGTCCTTTAGGTACTTCTATATAATATCCAAATACTTTATTGTAACCAATTTTAAGTCCTTTAATACCTGTTCTTTCTTTTTCTTCTCTTTCAAAATTAGATATGAAATCTTTACCACCTGATTTAATGCTTCTTAATTCATCTACTTCCTTGTCATACCCTTCTTTAATAATTCCACCATCTTTTACAGTAAGAGGTACATCATCTTTAATAGAGTTTTCAAGTATTAAATATAATTCATTAAATGTTTCTATCTTTTCTTCACCAAGTGTTTCTAAAATATTATTTATATCAGGAATAACTTTAATACTAGTTTTAAGTTGCAATAAATCTCTTGCATTTAAATTAGAGCATACTACTTTGCCAGTTAATCTTTCTAAATCATATATTTCATATAGATATTCTTTTAGTTCACTTTTAAGTAAGAACTCTGTCATTAATTTTTCTACTAAATTTTGTCTTTTAATAATTTCAGTTTTATCTATGCTCGGACTAATTATATAACTTTTAAGAAGTCTACTTCCCATCGCTGTTTTAGTTTTATCCATGAAACCAAGTAAACTATTTTGTCTATCCTTATTTCTTATTGTTTCAACAAGTTCTAAATTCTTTATACATTCTTTATCAAGCTCTAAGAATAGCCCACTATCAATAACTTCTACTTGCTGTATATGTCCTAAGTCTTGTTTTAATGAATTAGTTAAATAATTTAATAATAATGATGTGTTCTTTATAAGTTTTTGATCAGTTACATTTTCAAATACTTTTCCCTTATATAGTTCATCATTATCATAATAAGATATAAATATATTATAATTAGATTTTAATTTATGAATTAAATCAACATCAAAAGTATCTCTTACGACTATCTCTTTAATATTTAAATTTACTATATGACTTATTAATTTATCATTATTCTTTTCTATTTTAGTAGTATAAACTTTACCACTTAGAAGGTCTGCATACGATAAAACATATAGATAATTATAATCAGTTATGCTTGCGATATAGTTAAAATCTTTTTCATTAACTATTTCAGTACTTGTAAGAGTTCCAGCACTTACTATTTGTATAACTTCTCTTTTAACTATTCCTTTTGCAGTTTTAGGATCTTCCATTTGTTCACATATAGCTACTTTATATCCTTTTTCAATTAATTTTTCTAAATATATATTAACCGCATGATGTGGTACTCCACACATAGGTACTCTTTCTTTAAGACCACATTGTTTACCTGTAAGAGTAAGTTCGAGTTCATGACTAGCAGTTATTGCATCATCAAAAAACATTTCATAGAAATCACCTAATCTATAAAATAATATTATACCTTCATATTCACTTTTTGTTTTTAGGTATTCCCTCATCATAGGGCTTACTTCTTCTAATTTTACATCTTTTCTTTCCATACAAATTATTATAATACAATTTTTAAAAAAGACAAATAAAATTTGACATTATAGAGAATAAAATGTACCATATTAATAGGAGGATACATAAATGAATGATTATCAAAAGAAGGTTCTTTCAATCGCATTAAGTGTCTCATTATTATTTAATGCATCTTGTAATAAAGATAAAGTTATATATAATTTGCCACCAGAGAAAGCAAAAATTGAAGAAGTAAAAGAATTAAAAATGAAGAAATAATTATAATTGATATTCTTATATAATGCATAAAAAATTGAAATGAAAAATAAAAATAATATTGCAAATACTGATATTAATAAAATTATTTCATTTCTAAAAGACAACGTTGATAACGTCAATCTTAACGATTTTAAATTAGAAATTAATGGATTACATAAGACATATTATGATTTCGTATTATATGTTAATAATATTAGAACTAATTTAGGATATACAATTATTGAAAATAATACAGATCATAACTTAAGATTTGTTGACAATATGAACAACCTATCATATAATGAAATTGTTAATTTAATTAAAAATAGTTCTAATACTAATAATAATATTAAATCAATAGATAGTAATTACTTAGAAAATATCAAGAATGCCAATAATTTTGATCATTACACTATTTTAAGTACAGGCAAATATTTTGATATTCAAACAAGAAAATTATATACGACAACAGAAGTTATAAGTTTACTAATAATATTGAAAGTATAATAACTACTTATTTAGAGGAGATTTATGAAAAAGAATTTTAAATTTATTTTATTAGGAATAATAATTATAGCTTTAATAGTTATATTTGTTATGTTATTTAAGGAAAATGATAAAACTAAGTATCAAGATAAGAGTGCTTTTTTAGCTGGAGTTAAAGAAATATATAAGACAGCTAAAACACAATATACATCTAACATTAAATATTTTGCTAATATCAATGGTAAAAGTTGTAATAGTGACATATCTACAAATTTAGATTATGAAGGATTAAATTATTATTACTCTTTTGATGATAATGGTAATATTAATAAAATATATGCCTATAATGATAAATATATATTTGAACTTGAAAAAGATAATATTAGTATTAATGACTTAGGTTCAGCACTTTATAGTGAAGTTAAAAATAATCCTTATATTAGAGATTATGATAGTAATTTTAAAATAAGCTGTGAAGGCAAAATAAATGGATAGTATAAACTATCCATTTTTATTTTTTTGTAATTTTATTTTAAATTCCAATTAGCTTTATAATTTAAATTACCAGTTGTACCTTTTGGAATTCTAACTTCTAATTCGGGTGTATCTCCATTGCTTCCGGTCCATCCAATGAATTCATATCCATCCTTAGTTGGAATACTTAAACTAAATGGTAAAGAAATTTCTGCATAAGAACCAGGATTATGTGATCCATCATTAAGAACACCTCCATCCAAATCATAAGTTATTTTATAAACTTTTCCAGCATCATATGGCAATGTTATTGCATCTTCACTATCTTTATGAGCAATATAATATAATATTATTGTTGAATCTACTTCATTAACTTCACCATCAAGATTAACATCTGCATTTTTTAAACTTATCTTATCAACAGATAAATTATCAACATATCTACTAATTATAGAAGAATCAAGGCCACTTATTTCACCATCACAATTAGCATCACCAATTAGAATTCTTTCAATTGTTATTTCATTTGAATAATCGCTATAAACTTTTTCACCATTTATATTTTTATAAACTCTTGATACAAAAGTTTTTGAAGAACCGCTTTCCATTGCTAATTCATATGTATAATTAGTTCCTTCAGTAAGAATTGAATATCCACTTTCAGTTTTTTCATATAGTTCCCATCCTGAAATCATATTTTTCTTTTCAACATCAGAACCATAATATCCTTCCGTTAATATTGATAATTTTGCTCCATCTGTATAACTATAATCATTGCTTAATGTAGGAGTTGGTAATTTCTCATTAATAACAAGTTCAGCAGAATTTTCACTATATACTTTATTATTATAAACATCAACTATATATATTCTTGCATAATATGTTTTAGTTTCTCCATATGGAATATCCATTTCATATGTATAAGGTTTATCACTTGTTATTAATGTATTTGTTTCACCTTTTTCGTATAGTTCCCATCCTGTTATTTTATTTTGCTCAGTTTCATCTTTATAAGTTCCTTCAGCAATTATTGATAAAGTCATTTTATCATTATTTTTACTAAATGTTAAAGTTGGAACTTTTATTTTTTCAATAGTAACTACTACTTCATTTGAGTATTCACTATAAGTTTTTGTTACATTTTCATTTTCGTAATATACTCTTGCGATGAATGTTTTTGTTGTTCCTTGATCCATACTTACATTATGTGAATATGTTGAGTCATTAGCAATTGTTACATATCCATTTTCAGTTTTTTCATATAGTTCCCATCCTGTTATTTCTTTAAGTGCATCTTCACCACTAGCATAGTACCCTTCAACAGCCATTGAAAGATGTGCTCCACTTAAATCACTTGGATCATTTGCTAGTGTTGGTGTTTGTAATTTTTCTCTTGTTACTTCAAGTTCATTAGAATATTCACTATATATTCTATCTCCATTTTCTTTATCTTTATAAACTCTAGCTACAAATGTTTTTGCTTCACCTGGAACTAGTTCCATTTGATATGTATAGTTAGTACCTTCTGTTATTTTTGAATAACCATCTGTTGTCTTTTCATATAGTTCCCATCCTGATATTTCTTTTAGCGTTTCTTCACTGCTTCCATAATATCCAGCACCTAATATTGATAAACTTGCTTTTGTTTTATCATTATAATCATTTGCGAGTGTTGGGGTATTTAATTTTTCTCTTGTTACCTCTACTTCATTTGAATAATCACTATATACTCTATCAAGTGTTTCATTTAATTTATAAACTCTTGCTACAAAAGTTTTTGTTTCACCTGGATTTAATGTTACTTTATAATTATAATTTGTTCCTTCTGTTATTTTTAAATAACCATCTGTTGTCTTTTCATATAATTCCCATCCTGATATTTTACTTAGATTATTTGAATCTAAATAATATCCACTAGATGTTATTGATAAAGTTGCACTTGTTTCATCACCTAAAATATTTTCTAATGTTGGTGTTGTTAAAAATTTAATTAAGTCTACATATTCAATGTTAAATTTTTCACTTACTTCAACTATCTCTCCTGTAAGTCCATTAATCCATTTACCCCTTGGATTCTTGTAGTAGATTATCATGTCATTTAATGTGTTTCCATCTATTGTTTTTGATGCTAACATGATATGTCTTGTTGTTAATGTTGTATTTTCAGTAAATTCATATGTCCCTATTATGTATGTTCTAGGTGATATATCACTACTTAATATTTCTTTTGCATTTACATTTATCTTTATACAAAATAATATTCCAAATAGTAATAATAAATATAATAACTTCTTTTTCATTTTTATTCCTTTCTATTTAATTGTTGCTGTTACTTTTGTTCCATCACTTAATACAACTTGTAATTTTGATAGGCCTTCAATATCACTCATATTAACATTACCATTTGAAGAGCATAATTTAATTCCATCAGTATAATTAATTTGTTTAAATGATATTTTACTTCCATCTTCATATACTGAAAGTATTCTTGCTGGTGAATATGCATCTACGCTCGATACCTTAACTGTGTAAGTTTTTGCTGTCCATTTAGCAACTAATGTAATATTACTTGTTACTTTAGAATTAAAATCATATGCCTTATTATTTAAAGTCCAACCTCCAAATTTATATCCTGTTCTTGTTGGATTACTTGGCTTTGTTACTTTACTTCCACTAGTAACCTCTTTGCTTGATAC
>ULMY01039366.1_pt1 | contig 10115 bp, 10 predicted proteins | sample 1951781 | NCBI WGS metagenome assembly ULMY01 (sample SAMEA4835563, study PRJEB28245) | human gut metagenome | biome: gut microbiome; material: fecal sample | place: Denmark | collected 2008
TTGCGGATTTCTACCGCGTGTCCGGCAAACTCGTCGCCAGCAAGCACCGGGTGATGCCCGTCGGCGTGATGACGCGGCGGGAGTATGCCAGCAAGATGATGGAGAACCCTGCCAGCTTCTACTACGGTGTACTCTGGAACAAGCTGTACCGCCGGGATTTGGTTGTGCAGCATCACCTCGAAATGAACCCTGCGCTGCGCATCTGCGAGGATTTCATGTTCAATTTGGAGTACCTGCGTGTCGCCCGGTACATTGTCGCTGTGCCGTCGCCGGTATACTACTACGTCCGCACGAAGAACTCCATTGTTTCCCAGACGTATGGCATGACGACGCTGAAAATCCGCTTGGCGGCGTTTGATGAGTACAAGCAGTTCTACATGGATGTGCTGGACGAAAAGGCGTATCAGAAGGCACGCTTGAAGGTCTACCGTTTTCTGGTGGACGTGGCGATGGATGGCGTTGTGCTGCCCAAGCCCGCGCCCGGCACACGCAGCTTGAAGGCTGCCGATTCACCGGAAACGCTCGACGATGATTGGGATTTGTAAACGAAGCCCCTGCACCGCCCATTGGCAACGTGCAGGGGCATTATTCTTTTATACTATTTCCAAATGAGAATGCGCCAAGATGCGCCGCGAATTTTTCACGTTGGCTAACGCGAATGAAACGCAGCGTAGCAGCGCTACGCTAAGTGGAATGAGCGGACGCCAACGGGGAAAAGGCGCAAGCAGATGGCGCAGGTGAATTTGGAAATAGTATTACGCCATTTTGCGTGGTTTGCTCCGACCATAGGCGTGAACCCAGTCCACGACGTTGTAATAAATCAGGAAGATGATGGAGGACAGCCCCCATGTAATCGGGTAAGCCCACGAAATCGTCGTCAATTCCGGGCGAATCGGCACGGCAATGGTGATGTACGTCACGCGGAACACGCACCAGCAGCACAGCATGACAATCATCGGCACAATCGAGCGTCCCGCGCCGCGCAGAACCGCCGCCATTGCGTTGGAGAGCGCCAGCAGGAAGTAGAACGGCGTCATTATCCTCGCGTGCATCGTCCCCAGACGGATAACCTCCTGCACCTGCGCCGCGCGTCGCCCGACTGGATGAACATCGCAATCAGCGCCGGGATGAAGGCGTAAATCGCCAGCCCAATCGCTTCTGCAATGCTGACACACGCAATCAGTCCGAACCGCGCGCCTTTCTTGGCGCGTTCATACTCCTGCGCGCCGAGGTTCTGCCCGATGAAGGTCGTCAGCGCCAAGGTGAAGCTGGTAATCGGCAGGAAGCCAAAGCCCTCAATCTTGGAGTACGCGCCGCAGCCCGCCTGCGCCAGTGCGCCGAAATCATTGATGTTCGTCTGCACGACGACGTTCGCCAGCGCAATCACGGCGTTTTGCAGCCCCGACGGAATGCCGATGTACAGCACCTTTTGGAGCATTCGCCCGTTGAAACGGATTTTCCGCGGAATCAGGCGGTAGGATTCAGTTGCCTTCATCAGCTTCCTCAGGCCGAGGAACGCGCTGACCGCCTGCGAGATGACCGTCGCGAACGCCGCGCCGCCAACGCCCATACCCAGCACGCCGACGAACAGCAAGTCCAGCGCAACATTGAGCATGGCGGAAATAATCAGGAAATACAGCGGATGGCGGCTGTCGCCGACCGCTTGGAAAATACCGTTCACCGCATTATACAGAACAGCAAAAATCACGCCGCCAAAGTACACGCGGAAATACTCAATCGAATTCGGCAGCACGTCCGCCGGCGTGTGCATCCAGTCCAGAATCGTCGGTGTCAGCAGAACCCCAACGAGTGTCAGCACGAGACCCGCGACGATTGCAAACGCAACAGACGTATGCACCGCAATCGAAACATTCTCATGATCCCTTGCGCCCCAGAATCTGCTGACGACAACGCCTGCGCCAACGAAAACACCCTGAAAGAAGCCGATGAGCATGAAAATCAGGTTGCCGGACGAGCCAACTGCCGCCATGGCCTCCGTGCCCAGCACATTGCCCACGATAAACGTATCCGCTACATTGTAGAACTGCTGAAACAGGTTGCCCAGAAAGATAGGAATCGCAAAACGAACCATCAGTTTCCAGATGCTGCCCTGTGTCATGTTTGCCGCGTGCGACTGATTTGCCATTTGGTCTATTCACTCCATTGCTATTTTGACAGAAACCAATTTCATCATAGCACGTTTCGACAGCTTGTCAACGTGTTCTCGGAAAAAGTTGCCCAGCACGAAAAAATTGCAAACGTAAAATTTCGCTTGCAGGGTTGTCATGAGCGGCAAATCATGGTATGATGGTTTTCGGAAAATCCTTTCCAATATATTAAGGAGTGAAAGGCATGAAATTCTTCATTGACATCCTCAAAGGCATGGTGATTGGGCTTGCCAACATCATCCCCGGCGTATCCGGCGGCACAATGATGGTTTCCATGGGCATCTACGATACGCTGATTTACTGCATCACCCACCTCTTCAAGCAGTTCAAGAAGTCCCTCATGACGCTGCTGCCGTTTGTTGTCGGCATGATTGCCGCGCTGGCGATTCTCTCCAACGTCATCACATGGGCGCTGATGGATGAATTTGCCTCGCTGCCGACGAATACGCTCTTCATCGGACTGATTCTGGGCGGTCTGCCCGCCATTTTCAAGCAGATCAAGGGCAGCAAAAAGCGCGACAGCATCCTTGGCGGCATTCTGTTCGTGCTCTTCTTCGCGCTCGTTATCTTCATGGCAACGCTGAAAGAAACGCAGGATACCGGTGCGGTCATCTCTCTGAGCGTTCTGGAAGTCCTGAAGCTTACGCTGATGGGCTGCATTGCGTCCGCGACGATGGTCATCCCCGGTGTGTCCGGCTCGATGATGCTGATGCTGATGGGCTACTACTACCCCGTCATCGGCGCGATTAAGAACCTTATCAATGCGCTGGTGGCGCTCGATGGCGGCGCGATTCTCTACAACGTGGGCATTCTGCTGCCGTTTGGCATCGGCGTGGTGATCGGCATTTTCGCCATTGCGAAGCTGATTGAGATTCTGCTGGCGAAGTGGAAGTGCATCACCTACGGCGCGATTCTTGGGCTTGTTGTCGCATCGCCGTTTGCCATCCTGATGGGGCTGTCGCTTCCCGGCTTCAACCTCGTGCAGGTGATTGTCAGCGTGCTGACGTTCATCTTGGGCTTCGCCGCCGCGTGGCTGCTGGCACGGAAGGACGAAAAGCCCGCCGCCTGATTTTTGCCAATCGAAAACGCCCCTGTCTGCAACGGACAGAGGCGTTTTTTTGACACCTCGGTTGATGTGGATGCGTTAGAACATGTTCTTTCGGCGCATAATAACGAAGGCGAACAGCGTCAGGATGATGGAGATGCCGCAGACTGCCGCAAATCCCCACGCCTGCCTCTCAAACGGTACGGGGACGTTGATGCCCCAAATCGTCATAACCAGCGTCGGCACAGCAAAAAGGACGGTCAGCGCGGTCAGCACCTTCATGGTGATGTTCAGGTTGTTGTTGATGATGGAAGCGAACGCGTCGGTGGTGTTGCTCATAATGTCGCGGTAAATCGAGCACATTTCCATTGCCTGCTTATTTTCGATGATAACATCCTCCAGCAGGTCGGTGTCCTCCGGATAGCGCTTGAGGATATCCTGGCGCATCAGGCGCTCCATGACCAGCGCGTTGCCTTTGAGCGACGTGTTGAAGTAAACCAGTGACTTCTCCAGCTTCATCATTTGCAGCAATTCCTGATTGCGGCTGGTATGCTCCAGCTTTTCCTGAATGTGCTGGCTGGTTTTATCAATCTGCTTCAGGTAGGACAGGAAGCGGCCAGCATTGCGCTGGAGAATTTGCAGGATGAAGCGGGTACGCTTGAACGTCCAGAAATTGCGAATGCGCTCCTCAGTAAAGTCGTTGATGATGGGCGTATCGCGCGTGCAGACGGTGATAATCACCTCGTCGCACAGCACGATGCCCAGCGGGATTGTGCTGTACACATAGCCCGTGCCCTCGGTATCAACATACGGAATATCCACGATAATCAGCGTCTGCTGCTTATCCGAGTCGTAGTCAATGCGGGCGGATTCCTCTTCGTCCAGCGCGGCGGGCAGAAAGGTCGGATCAAGGTTGAAGCGGGTGGTCAGACCATCCACTTCCTCCTTCGTCGGGCTTTGCAGATGCACCCACACGCCCTTTTCCAGCGTCGTGCATTCGGTCAGATGATCCTCGATGGTCTTGAAGATTCTTCTCATGTTAGTGCTGCGTCCTTTCAACGTTTCCGAAGGAAGGCAGCGCGGTCGGCATCAGTCAGCCGTCAGAGCGCTGCCGATGGGCTCAGGGGTACTATACGGATCACCGTCCATGCGGTCAGACACTCCTTTCCGGCGTTCGCGGGCTGCTTGCCCGAATGCCACGCCTTTTATCTTACGCCCATTTCCCGCAATTGTCAACGGGGTATTTCCGCAAGAAATCAGAAAATGGTGCTTCATATCTATTATCTGCCTCGCCTGTGCCCTCCTGAAATCGTATAAACGGCACGCAGATGCTTTCGCAAATGCTGTTCCTGTGCTGTTTTCGGAGGAAATTTTAGAGAATCAGACGAATTTGCAGAAGAATTTTGTTTTTCCTATGGCTTTTTTACAAAATATCAGTATAATAGAATAAGGAACTCAGCTTAGACTTTTTCAATCAGCGGGAGGTTATGTCCCTATGACCTTTGACCTTCAACGGGCAAACGTGTGGAAGCGCATCTCGGCTTTTTTGTTCGATGTGATTCTGCTGGCGATTGCCTGCGTTCTTTGTGCGTGGGGATTATCAGCCCTGCTGGGATTCGACGCGCAGTACCAGACGCTCATGGCACGCTATCAGGCCGCGGCAGACGCGTGCGGGCTGGACATGTCCATCATGACCCAGACATACAGCACACTGACTGACGCGCAGCGGGCGCTGGTGGAACAGGCGAACGCCGTGCTCGCCGCTGATGAAACTGCCGTTCATGCGTATGGCATGGTCATTCAGCTGTCGATTCTCATCGTCAGTTTCGGCGTACTGTCGGGTTATCTCCTATTAGAATTCCTCGTTCCGCTCCTTTTCAAAAACGGACAAACCTTGGGCAAAAAGATATTCGGTGTGGCTCTGATGCGCAATGACGGCGTGAGAATCGGTCATGTGACGCTTTTTGTCCGCACAGTGCTGGGCAAATACGCGGTGGAAACCATGATTCCAATCATGGCGGTGATGATGCTGTTCTTCGGCAACCTGAATATCGTTGTGCTGGGCATTGTGCTGATTCTCTCCGTCGCGCAGTTTGTCCTCTTCCTCGCCACGCGGAAACATTCGCTGATTCACGATCTTCTTGCTGATACCGTCGCGGTTGATATGGCCAGCCAGATGATCTTCAATTCCACCGATGAGCTGGTTGCTTACAAAGCCAAACTCCAAGCAGAAAAGGTCGCGCATCAGACGTACTAAGGCACCACCGCGCAAATCCATCCCGCGGGGCTTTCAGACGATACTTCCACCCGCTTCAAAAGCGGCGAAGGCATGTCACTACGATGACAAAGGGCAAAGAAAGGGGATTCTATGAAAATCGTTTTGCAGAACCTGACCAAAATCTTCCCGAGCCGCAACAAGAAGTCCGGCGAAGAAGTGGTAGCAGTCAACAATTTTGACTTTACCATCCCGGATGGAAAGCTGATTGGTCTTCTTGGCCCGTCTGGCTGCGGCAAAAGCACGACGCTGTACATGATTAGCGGTCTGCAGAAGCCATCCAGCGGAAAAATCTTCTTCGGGGAGGACGATGTGACCGATCTGTCCACGGAAAACCGCGGCATTGGTCTGGTGTTCCAGAATTACGCGCTCTATCCCCATCTGACGGTCAAACAGAACATCCTCTTCCCTTTGCAGAACCTCCGCGGCAAGGACAAGATGACCAAGGAAGCCATGCTGGAGCGTGCGCATGAGGCCGCCCGACTGGTGCAGATTGAGGAACTGCTGGAACGCAAGCCCAGCGAACTTTCCGGCGGTCAGCAGCAGCGCGTCGCTATCGCCCGCGCGCTGGTGAAGATGCCCCGCGTCCTGCTGCTGGACGAGCCGCTGTCCAACCTTGACGCCCGCCTGCGCCTGCAGACGCGCGAGGAAATTCGCCGCATCCAGAAGGAAACGAAGATTACCACCGTTTTCGTTACGCACGACCAAGAAGAAGCCATGTCCATTTCCGACATGATTGTCGTTATGAAGTCCGGCGTGGTGCAGCAGATCGGCAAGCCGCAGGATGTCTATGACAACCCGGCGAACCTGTTTGTTGCGAACTTCCTCGGCACGCCGCCCATCAACATCTTCACCGGCCATGTCAAGGGCGAGCGTCTGTTCATCGGCGTGGACAGCGTGATGGATGTGCCCGGCGTGAAGGATCAGGACGTGTTCGTCGGCATCCGTCCCGAAGGCTTCATCCTCGACATGGCGAACGGCACGCTGTGCTGCAAGCCGCAGAACGTCGAGGTCATGGGGCGCGACGTGTCCGTCGTCTCCACGCACGAAGCCTCCCAGAAGCCGACGGTGCGCTCCATCATCGACGCGGACAATAAAGTGGATGCTTCCGCCGATGTCGTGCGCTACCGCATCAAGCCGCACAAGATCTTCCTGTTCACGCGGGATGACGAGGGCGTTCGCATTCCGTTCGAGGTGAAGTAAGATGGTAGAAAGCAAGCATCAATGGAAAGCATGGCTCTATCTCGCCCCCGCCATCGTGCTGCTGCTGGTCTTTACGGTCTGGCCGATTATCAACACGGTGCGACTGGCATTCCTGAATGACTACAACAGCCTGAGCGAAGTCGGCGGCGCCACCTTCACCGTTGGCATCAAGAACTTCCAGACGGTTATCGGCGACAGCGGCTTCAAGACGGCGCTGAAAAACACGATGCTCCTGTGCCTGTTCACCGTGCCGATTTCGACGATTCTCGCGCTGCTGATCGCGGTTGCGCTGAACTCCATCAAGCCCCTGCAAAAGGTACTGCAAACCATCTTCTTCCTGCCCTATGTGACCAACTCCATCGCCATCGGCATGGTTTTCGCCGCGATGTTCAATATCATCGGTATGCCGCACATGGAGCGCCTGATTCAGACCAAGGGCATTGTCAATAATGTCATTGAGCTTTTCGGCGGGCACTACGTCAACTGGATTAACCAAGGCTCGGAATACTGGGCGAACATGTTCGTCATGATTGTCTACATCGTGTGGAACGCGCTGCCCTTCAAAATTCTGGTACTGCTGGGCGGTCTGCAGGGCATCAACAAGCAGTATTACGACGCGGCAAAGGTGGACTCTACTCCCCGCTGGCGCGTGTTCACCAAAATCACCGTGCCGCTCCTCTCTCCGATGATTGCCTACGTCGTCATCACCGGCTTCATCGGCGGCTTCAAGGAATACACCAGCATCGTCGGCATTTTCGGCGAGACCATGGGTCCTGCGGGCGACGCAGGACGCATGAACACCATCGTCGGCATGATTTACGATGCACTGCCGAAGTCCAACTACGGCGTGGCCAGTGCCGCTGCGCTGATTCTGTTTGCAATCATCTTCGTCGTGACGATGATCAACATGCAGGTCAGCAAGAAGCGCGTGCATTATTGAGAGGTGCAGTATGTCCGAAAAAGATTTCACCATCATGCATTCGCGGAACATGCAGCAAGTCAGCGTCACCCAGCGCATCACGAAGGTGCTGACGCTGTTCATCACCTATGCTTTCCTCATTGTGATGGCGCTGATTGTGCTGTTCCCGTTCTACTGGATGATTATCTCTTCCCTGAAGTCGCTGGATGAATACCGCGCGTCCGTGCCGACGTTCTGGCCGCGCATGGTGCTCATCAGCAACTACGCCGATGCGTTCTCCACCGGCAATTTGGGTCGCCTGTTCCTCAACACCGCCTATGTCGGCATCGTCTCGACGATGCTGTCCCTGATTATCACCATCCTGACGGCGTTCGCGTTTGCCCGGCTGGAATTCAAGGGAAAGAACGCGCTGTTCGGCGCGCTGCTGGCGACAATGATGATTCCCGGCGAGCTGTTCACCATCACCAACTACCAGACGATTTTCATGCTCGGCTGGCAGAACACCTACACGGTGCTGATTGTGCCGTTCCTTGTCAGCGTGTTCTACATCTATCTGCTGCGCCAGAACTTCCTGCAGATTCCGAACGAACTGTATCTTGCGGCAAAGGTAGACGGCACGAGCGACTTCAAGTACCTGTGGAAGGTCATGGTGCCGCTCTCCCTGCCGACGCTGATTTCCATCACCATCCTGAAAATGATGGGCGCATGGAACTCCTACGTCTGGCCGCGTCTGGTGGCGAATGACGATGCGCACAAGCTGATTACCAACGGTCTGCGCAACGCCTTCAACAGCTCCACCGGCGAAACGAATTATCCCGTGCAGATGGCGGCGGTCGCGATGGTATCGTTCCCGCTGTTCCTTGTGTTCATCTTCCTGCGCAAGTACATCATGTCGGGTGTCAGCCGCAGCGGTATCAAAGGTTAATCGGCGGATTTCCGCCTTTAACAATTTTTTGTCTCCCTCGACCAGAAAGGAAGGAAAGACACATGAAGAAGTTCCTCTCTCTTCTCATGGCGCTGACCATGCTGATGGCCTGCACTGCTTGCTTCGGTTCTGCTGAATCCGCAAGCGATCCCGCTGCTTACGACGGCAGCGAGGTGAACATCACCTTCTACAACACGATGGGCTCCAACCTGACCCCCGTGCTGGATACGTACATCGAAGAGTTTAACAAGCTCTACCCGAACATCCATGTCAGCTACACCTCCGTTGGCGGCTACGATGATGTCCGCGACCAGATTTCCAAGGAAATCACTGTCGGCGGCCAGCCCAACATCGCTTACTGCTACCCGGACCACGTTGCCCTGTACAACCTCGCGCGTGCGGTGCAGCCGCTGGATGCTTACATTGACAGCACGGCGACCATCACCCGCGCCGACGCCACGACCGAAACCTTCGGCCTGACGCAGGAGCAGAAGGACGACTTCATTTCCGCGTACTACGAGGAAGGCCGTCAGTTCGGCGATGGCAAGATGTACACGCTGCCGATGAGCAAGTCCACCGAAGTGCTGTACTACAACAAGACGTTCTTCGACGCCAACGGTCTGACCCCGCCCACCACTTGGGACGAGATGGAAGCGCTGTGCAACAAGATCGTCGAAATCGATCCGTACAGCATCCCGCTGGGCTATGACTCCGAGAACAACTGGTTCATCACCATGACGGAGCAGCTCAAGACCCCCTACACCAGCGCCACCGGCGAACACTTCCTGTTCAACACGCCCGAAAACCGCGCGTTCGTGAAGCGTTTCGCAACGTGGTACAATCAGGGGCTTGTGACGACCCAGACCATCTACGGCAGCTACACCTCCGGTCTGTTCGTCTCCGACTCCGGCATCAAGAGCTACATGTCCATCGGTTCCTCCGCCGGCGCGACGCATCAGCGTCCGACCAAGGGTGCGGACGGCACCTATCCCTTTGAAGTGGGCATCACGACCATCCCACAGGTGGATGCCAGCAACGCGAAGGTCATTTCTCAGGGCCCGAGCCTGTGCATCTTCAAGAAGTCCAATGCGCAGGAAGTGGCCGCTTCCTGGCTGTTCGTCAAGTACCTGACCACCACGGTGGATTTCCAGGCTGAATTTTCCATGGCGTCCGGCTATGTGCCGGTCATCAAGTCCGTTGCGAACAACGAAGTCTATGCGGAATTCGTTGCGGGCGCGGACGGCGGCGACAACGTGGCGGCGCTGGCGGCGAAGGTCTGCCTGGAGCAGGTTGACGCTTACTACACCTCTCCTGCGTTCCCCGGCTCTTCCGAAGCCCGCAGCCGCGTTGGCGAACTGATGGCAGGCTGCATGACGGATGCTGCGGCACTGGGCGACCTGACCAAGCCGGAAAACGATGCGAAGCTGGACGAGCTCATCCAGAAGCGCTTCGACGAAGCTATCACCAAGTGCGAACAGTCCATCGCGGGCTTTGGTATCTAAGGCGCGCAGATGAAAACACTCCGCAATCTATTTTCCCTGCTGCTGACCCTGACGCTGCTGCTCTGCACGGCGTCAGGC
>ULMY01038313.1_pt1 | contig 9958 bp, 9 predicted proteins | sample 1951781 | NCBI WGS metagenome assembly ULMY01 (sample SAMEA4835563, study PRJEB28245) | human gut metagenome | biome: gut microbiome; material: fecal sample | place: Denmark | collected 2008
AGTTTGTCCGAAATCGGACAGTATCGATTATAGTCCGATTTCGGACATTTGTCAAGAAACTTTTGCCGAAAAAATAGCAGATTGTATGTAACCATTTGAAGAATTTTTGAACTTTTTTGCCCTATGTCTTGTTATCTCCCTGACTTTCCGATAACGTTTTCTGAAATGCAGTCTGTTTCCTTGACGGCTGTTGAAATTGGGCGTATAATGGCAGATGCGCAATTGCGCCATATAATAGGAAACGTTGCCCCAGAAACGTGTACGCCCTGTGATGAACGAAAAGAAAGAGTTATCGATATGAACAGTGAGCAGATCCGGAAGTTTTTCGCTGATTATCAGGTTGTCCTCAAGCGGGTGGAGCAGCTCGAAGCTGCCATGCGCATCAAGTCCGACTGGGATACATGGTGCGCCGCCCTTCGGGAGCGCGCTGAATTCTTCCGCACGGAGTATGCGCACATGAATGCCCTGATGCGCAGCGTGATGCCGGAGTTCGCGAAGGAAGAACCTGCTTTAGACGATGACGCATGGAACCAGCTACAAATTTCGATGATGGACTTCTATCGCGCAGATACGCATGACTTGGCGCTCCTGATGGAACTTGCAAAGATTCTCCAGAAGCACTATGGACACAGCAACAACCTTGCCGCGATGACGGATGTGGATCTGACATTGGCGTACACAAATCTGGAATTCTCCCGCATCCTGCGTGAACCATATGGCACACGCGCAAGGGACTATTACCGCAAGATTTCGGTTTTGTCGCGGAATTTCGGCGCAATCAAGGAGCACAGCGTCCATCAGGCGATTGTGGTGGCCTACGCGAACCTCGTGATGAGCTGCTGCGTGTTAGGCACGGTCACGATGGAAGAAGCGTTTAGCATGTGGGAGGAAATGAAGGAACTGCAAGCGTCGGATGCGCTGGCGGCGACGCGCGAAAGCGAGCCGGACGTAGGCAGGCTGCTGGATATTTTCACCGAGCGCTTCCGCACGGACGCTTACGCGCTGGCGAAATCGTTTGACCGCACCATTGAGGCGCACACCCGCTTTGTGCCGCCGGAATTGATGAGTCGGATTGAGCAGATAACGGCAGAATATTACGAAAAGCTGGATAAGCCGGAGGAAAGCACTGCCGACATGTTCCAAATTATCACCAGCCAGTGTGAGTTCGACTGCGAGACGGGCCGCCGCACGGCAGATGAGTGCTGGAAGGAGATTCACACTTTCTTCCGTAAGACAAAGCCGAAGGTGAAGCAGTTCGGTGAAGTGGACGTGCGCAAAATTGACGTTATTTCCTATTACATGACCTGTCTGGACGCGCTGATTTCCTTCCTTGTGGAAACGACGATGCCGATGGAGGATAAGAAACGCTATTTCCGCGAATATCAGCAGGATATCCGTGATTTCATTGCGGATTACGACACGCGCACCGGGCATAGCAACACGCTGAATAACGCACTGGAGGAGCTGGCGTTCTTTCCGAATGCCTATGCGCTGTTCGACACGGCGGAGGAGAAAATCGACTACATCTTCCGGCTCGTTGTCGCGCGGCACTGCACCGCGTTCCTGCATTCGCTGATGGTGTCCGCCTTTGCGGAAGCGATTCTCTCCGCCATCATCGACAAAGAACCGGCGCTGATGGTGGGGTATCACGGCGTGACGTCGTCGGAGGATGTGCAGGCGCACCGCGCGGAAATCCTGCAATTTGCGCATGACGCCGCTCTGCTGCACGATGTGGGCAAGAATTCCATGCTCGAGATTATCGAGACGCAGCACCGCCCGCTGACGGACGAGGAGTTCGGTATCATCCGCTCCCACCCGAACCGCGGCGGGCAGTACCTGAGCATCGACGAGGATTTGGCGCGCTATGTGGATATCGCCCGCGGCCACCACAAGTTCTACAACGGCAAGGGCGGCTATCCGAACGACTTTGATAACACCGCCTCGCCGGAGCGCTTCATGATTGACATCATCACCGTCTGCGACTGTCTTGATGCCGCGACTGACCAGTATGGCCGCAACTACCACCAAGCCAAGACAACGGACGAAGTGCTGGCGGAATTCAAGCGCGATGCGGGTGTTCGCTACAACCCGGACATTGTGCGCTTCATCCTGCAGGATTCCGCTCTTCGCGATACCCTGCGCGAAATTTCCGGTTCCCGCCGCCTGACGATTTACTACGACACCTACAAGCACTATTTTATGTAACACAAGGGAGTTCCAAGGGAGTTCCTCCCTTGACCCTTTCGCGCGATTGGGTTGGTGACATTATCAGACAGTGCCCGCGTGTTTATCTGCCCTCTCAGTCACCTAAAGGTGTCCGCCATAGCGGACGGAGAGGGCTTGCCGCAATACAAGCTATACTATTTCCAGATGGCACAGCTGAATCTGAAAATAGTATTAATTCCTGAAAAGTGCAAATCAACAGACACAAAAAGAGCCGCTTCTACACAACAGAAGCAGCTCTTTTTCATATCCCCATCCCGCAATGCTCGCACTGCCGCGCAGCCCCTTCCCCCACACTCGTGCGCCTCCCGCAGTGCGGACACGTCATAAACGACTGTGCCAGCCCATACGCCCGGAGGTTCGGCGCAGTCAGGTATACCATCGCCGTCAGCGGATCAATCTGAATGTTTCGCAGATAGTTCCCGCAGAGCAATAACCGCAGCGTCTCCATGTTCGGGCAGTCCGGCAGGAGCTTGGGCATATCCGACAGCGGAAACATGTGCAGCGAGAACGTCGCTAACTGCTGTGCAATGCCGCGCGCCCGGCGTCGGATGATTTCCCCCTGAAGCAGATGCATCCCGGCGTACAGCGCCGCCGTCGACAGGCAAAGCAGCAGCAGCACCATGCGCGTGTCGCCGTGCTCACCCGCCTTGCAGGTGCGCCACAGCAGCAGCGCCGATAGGGCGAAGAACAGCGCCATCAGCGGATACACCCACCATCGGCGGTTTGCCCGCTGCGTCAAATAGGGATTCATGCGGATGCCTCCTGTTGCCGAATAACATTCATTTCACCTATACAATACCATACTTGCAGGATAATGTCAATCTTGACGCGAAAGAAAAACCGGGAAGCGGCTTCTGCCACCTTCCCGGCTGCTTGGCATTACGCTCCCAGATACGCCTTCCTGACCGCATCGTTGTGCAGCAGCTCCTGCGCGTCGCCGGACATGGAAATCTTGCCTGTTTCCAGCACATATGCGCGGTTCGCGACGGACAGCGCCATTTGCGCGTTCTGCTCCACCAGCAGAATCGTCGTGCCGCTCTTGTGCAGCGCGCGGATAATGTCGAAAATCTGCTCGACCAGAATCGGCGCAAGGCCCATCGACGGCTCATCCAGCATCAGCAGGCGCGGCTTGGACATCAGCGCGCGCGCCATCGCCAGCATCTGCTGCTCGCCGCCGGAGAGCGTGCCGGCAATCTGCTTCTGGCGCTCCTTCAGGCGCGGGAACAGTTCGAACATCTGCTCAATGCTGCCCGGAATCTCCTTGTCGGGGCGCGTGAAGCCACCCATTTCGAGGTTCTCCAGCACCGTCATCTGCTGGAAGATGCGCCGTCCTTCGGGGCAGAGCGCCATGCCGTGCTTCACCATATCCGACGCGTGGACGCGCGCCAGATCCTTGCCGCCGAAGTGGATGCTGCCCTCGCGCGGGCGGAGCAGTCCGGCGACGGTGTTCAGCGTGGTGGATTTGCCCGCGCCGTTTGCGCCGATCAGCGTGACGACCTCGCCCTCATCCACCGAGAAGGAAATGCCCTTGATTGCGTGAATCGCGCCGTAATAAACGTTGATATCGTTGACTTCCAGCAGACTCATGCTTTCACCTCCTTCTGCTTGCCCAGATACGCCTCAATGACGACCGGGTTGTTCTGGATTTCCTCTGCCGTGCCCTTGGCGATGATACGCCCGTAGTTCAGCACGCAGATGCCTTCGCAGATGCCCATGACCAAATTCATGTCATGCTCAATGAGCAGAATAGCAATCTGGAACTGGTCGCGGATTTTGATGATGTTCTCCATCAGCTCCGCCGTTTCGTGCGGATTCATGCCCGCGGCGGGTTCGTCCAGCAGCAGAAGCGACGGATTCGTCGCCAGCGCGCGCACAATCTCCAAGCGCCGCTGTGCGCCGTAGGGGAGGGAACCCGCCTTGACATCGCCCATGTTTTCCATGCCGAAGATGCTCAGCAGATCCAGCGCCTTTTCGTGCTGCTTCTTCTCGCCTTGCCAATACTGCGGCAGACGGAAGATGCCGGAAAACATGCCGTACTTAATCTGGTTGTGCAGGCCGATGCGGACGTTCTCTTCCACCGTCATGTTGTCGAACAGGCGGATGTTCTGGAACGTGCGGGCAATGCCGAGCTTGCTGGCCTGCACCGTGTTCATGCCTGCCGTGTCTTTGCCGTTGATGAGCACGGTGCCGGTTGTGGGCTGATAGACCTTTGTCAGCAGGTTAAAGACCGTTGTCTTGCCCGCGCCGTTGGGGCCGATAAGCCCGCAGATTTCTGTGCGCCCGATGGCAAGGTTCACGTCGTCCACTGCCTTCAGGCCGCCGAACTCAATGCCCAGATGGCTGGCTTCCAGCACGGGCGAATGATTCACGTCGCGTTCCGGAATGATGCTGCGCGACGGCACGGGAACCATCTTTGTATTGGGCTTAAAACGCTTCAGCGGTTCAGTCATGCCGCGTCACCTTCCTTCACAGCTTCTTTTTTCGCGGGGCGGATGCGCTCGAACACCTGCCGCACCACCGGGGCGTTGCCCAGCAGCATCACGGCAATCAGCACGATGGCGTAAATCAGCATACGATAGTCGCCAAATTCGCGCAGCACCTCCGGCAGCACCGTCAGCAGCGCCGCCGCAATCACCGAACCGCGGATATTGCCGATGCCGCCCAGCACGACGAACACCAGCACGAGGATGGACGTATCAAACTTGAACTTGTCCGGCGCGATGGAGGAGAAGTTCAGCCCAAACAGTGCGCCAGCCATGCCTGCCAGCGCCGCCGAGGTGACGAACGCCATCAGCTTGTACTTCGTCACGTTCACGCCCATCGCTTCAGCGGCAATGCGATTGTCGCGGCTTGCCATAATCGCGCGGCCGGAGCGGCTGTTGATGAGGTTCAGCACGACAAACAGCGTCAGCAGCACCAGCGCGAAACCCGCCTCGAACGTCGCAATGCGCCCGACGCGCACCGCGCCCGCCGGCCCGTTGTACAGGAGCGTGCCATCAATGCGGGGATTGTTGAAGTTGACAATCAGCTTGCCGTCGCTGACCGCGAAATACAGGCAGTTCATGACATTGCGGATGATTTCGCCGAACGCCAGCGTGACGATGGCAAGGTAGTCGCCGCGCAGACGCAGCACCGGGATGCCAATCAGCACACCCGCAATCGCCGCGCATACGCCGCCCGTCAGCATGGCCAGCACGAGGCGCATCGTCTCATTTTCCATCTGGAAGGCGTTCAGCAGCCAGCCAGACATGATGATGCCGGAGAAAGCGCCGACGCTCATGAAGCCCGCGTGACCCAGCGACAGTTCGCCGGAGATGCCGACCGTCAGGTTCAGCGAAACCGCCATGACGATGTAGACGCAAATCGGGATGAGCTGCCCCTTCAGGGAGCGGCTGATGGTGACGCCCGGAATCATCTTGCTCAGCGCCATCTGCGTAAAGACGAACGCGATGATGACGATGGCGTAGGTGATCAAGTTGTTCAGAAATCCTTTTGTTGACTTTTTCATCGTTTTCTTCATCCCGTTACACCTTCTCCCGCATCGGTTTGCCCAGCAGCCCCGTCGGCTTGACCAGCAGCACGATAATCAGCACGGCGAACACCAGCGCGTCGCCCAGCTCCATGGACACATACGCCTTGCCGAGAATCTCAATGATGCCCAGCAGCAGGCCGCCCAGCAGCGCGCCGGGAATTGATCCGATGCCGCCGAAAACAGCCGCCGTGAACGCCTTGATGCCCGGCATGGAACCTGTCGTGGGCATCAGCGTGTGGTAGGTGGAGCAGAGCAGCACGCCCGCAATCGCCGCCAGCGCACTGCCGATGGCGAAGGTCAGGGAAATCGTCGCGTTCACCTTGATGCCCATCAGTTCCGCCGCGCTGCGGTCTTCGCTGACGGCGCGCATCGCCTTGCCCATCTTCGTGTGGGAGGTGAAGAACGTGAGCACCAGCATGATGATGATGTTCGCCAGCACGGTCACGATTGTTTCGCCAGTCAGAATCAGCTGCCCGTCAAACAGGCTGATGGACGGGATGCTGACGAAGGACGGGAACGACATGGGGTTCGGGCCGAACACCAGCAGCGCCAGGTTTTGCAGCAGGTAACTCACGCCGATGGCGGTAATCAGCACGGCAAGGCTCGTTGCCTGACGCAGCGGCTTGTACGCCAGGCGCTCGATGACCATGCCCAGCACCGTGCAGACAATCATGGCAATCAGAACGCCAAGCAGGGGGGACATGCCCCAGTACTGCGTGGCGCAGAAGGCAATGTACGCGCCAATCATGATGACGTCGCCGTGCGCGAAGTTCAGCATCTTGGCAATGCCGTAGACCATCGAGTAGCCCAAGGCGATGATGGCATACACGCTGCCAAGGCTGATGCCGTTGATGAGGTAAGAAAAGAACTGAAGCATCCTGCCTGCACCTCCAAATGACTGAAATCTGTGGAAAAAGCATTTTCCCTTGAAAGACAGCAAGGCAATCAGCAGCAGTCCGTGTGCAACCTTGCACCAACTGTTGCTGATTACCTTCTGTCTGCATCTCCCGGATACGCTCATGCCGGAGAAGGAAGCTCCTCCTCCGGCATGAGGAAAACGTGTGGAATAGGGGGGGATTACTCCGCTGCAGCCGCCTCAGCGCCGACATACACGCCGTTCTTGATGATGACGGCCGTCGGGGTCTTGGTGACAGCGCCCGTCGCATCCCAGACCATCGTGCCGGTCAGACCGGTGACGGTCAGTTCCTGCATGGCAGCAATCATCGCGTCGCAGATATCTTCCGGCGCTTCGTCGCCCTTCACGCCAGCCTTTTCAGCGGCCGCCGCCAGCGCGTAGATGCCGTCGTACGCATCCGCCGCGAACTGGTTCGGCACCTCGCCGTACTTTTCCTGATACTTGCCGACGAAGCTCTTGGTCAGCTCGTCCGGCGCGTCCGCGGAGAAGGGGGTCAGCAGCATGACGTCTTCCGCCAGCGCAACATCGAAGCCAGGCATGGTCAGGATGCCGTCCATGCCGTCAACGCCGAAGAACACCGGCTTGTAGCCCATGGTGTTGGCAGCGTTGAGAATCTGGGAAGCAGGGGTGTAGTAGATGGGCAGGAACACAACATCCGCACCGGCGTTCTTGGCCTCGGTCACCTGCACGGAGAAGTCCGTGGTGTCGTTGGTGAAGGTGGTCACGGAAACGATGTTCAGCCCCAGCTCGGCAGCCTTGCTCTCAAAGGTCTGATAGATACCGGTGGAATAGGTGTCGGCGTTGTTGTAGATGATGGCGACCTTCTTGTTGAAGATGTATTCAGCGGACGCGGAACCCTGTGCCGGGTCCGTGAAGCAGATCTGATACATGTTGTCCTTGTTCGCGATGACTTCCAGCGAGGAGGCGGAAGGCGTGAGCATGAACACGCGCTCGTCATACGCCTGCGCGGAGACAGCAATGCAGGGGGTTGTCGTCACGCAGCCAAGGATGACCTGCGTGCCCTTGTCCAGCGTCGCGTTGTAAGCGTTGAGGACTTTTCAGCGTCGTTTTCATCGTCCTGCACATCCAGCACGATGTTCACCTTGCCGGCGGCGTTGATTTCTTCCACGGCGATTTCCGCGCCGCGCGCAACTGCCAGACCATACACGGCGGCAGCACCGGTCATCGGGCCAATCACGCCGATGTGAATCGTCGTCGTTTCCTCTGCGGACGCGAAGGACGCCATGCTCAGCGCCATGGCCAGAGCAAGAACGAGACTAAAGAACTTCTTCATGAGAACCAACCTCCTTATCAGGTGGACGGGCGGAAGCGTGTTCCGTTCGTCATGCAACAATTATACGCATCGGATGGCGTGCCGTAAAGGGTTTTTGTGGATTTTTCGTGTTCTTTTGCTGCGCTTCCTGACGAAAATGTTCGCTTTCTGGCTAATACTATTTCCAGATTCAACTGCGCCATCTGCTTGCGCCTTTTCCCTTCTGGCGTCCGCTCATTCCCCTTAGCGTAGCGCTGCTACGCTGCGTTTCATTCACGTTAGCCAGAATGAAAAATTCGCGGCGCATCTTGGCGCATTCTTATCTGGAAATAGTATAATTTCTGCATCACACGAAAAATCCCCCTGCGCATACGCTGATGCGGGGGAGGTGAGGCGGCGTGAGCAGCATGTGCTATCAGACGCTCAGCTTCGTGGAATGTCTGGAAATTCTGCGGCAGGCGAAGGCAGTCCGCGCGGCGTTCTTTGACGGTCACGCGCCGTATGTTGTGCCGATGGGGTTCGAGTGGTTCGTGAACGGGATGCAGCCGGTCGTTTGCCTGATGATGCCGAAGGAGGGACGCAAGGCGGAGGCATTATCCGTCTGTACGCGGGTGTGCCTGGAGTTTGAAGCGCCGGATGCGGCGGCGATTCAGATCGTTCTGGCGGAAGGAAAAGCCGTCCCCCTGCACGAGGAGGACGGCGCAATGGTCTATGCGATTCCGGTGGAAACCATGTCGGGGCGGCGCTATTTTTTGCCTGATGACTGAGCCGGGAAAGTCAGCGTGATGGTCGTACCCTCGCCCAGTGCGCTCTGCATGGCAATCTGCGCGTGATGCACCTGCGCGCCGTGCTTGACGATGGACAGCCCCAGTCCCGTGCCGCCGGTCTGCTTGCTGCGGCTCTTGTCCACGCGGTAGAAGCGCTCGAATACGCGCTGCTGATCCTCTGGCGCAATACCTACGCCGTTGTCCGCGACAGTCACGACGGCGCGTCCGTCCGCCATTTCTGCCCGCGCCCGGACGTATCCGCCCGCGTGGTTGTACTTGATGCCGTTTTCCAGCAGGTTCGTCAGCATCTCTTCCAGCAGGGCATGGTCGCCGGAAATCAGCACAGGGTCATTTCCGCTGGCGCTGATGCTTACCTGCGCATTCTGCGCGGCGGGCGTCAGCTTCTGGACGCAGTGCTGAATCAGCGCGGTCAAATCGACGGGGGTCACTTCGCCGCGCACACCCTCGTCAAGGCGCGACAGGCGGATGATGTCCTCAATCAGCGTCAGCAGGCGGCGGCTTTCGGCGAGAATCTTCCGCCCGAATTCCGTCGCGTCCTCCGGCTTCTGCAGCATCCCGGAGGACAGCAGCTCCGCGTAGCCGCTGATGGTAGTCAGCGGGGTGCGCAGCTCGTGGCTGACGTTGGCGGAGAATTGCCGGCGGCTTGCTTCAGCGGCCTGTGCGGCGGTGACATCCTGCATCAGCAGTGCCGTGCCGCCGCCTTCGACATGGCTGAGGGAGAGGTGGATGGTCATGCCGTTCAATTGCATCGCGCATTCCGTACCCTGCCCGTCCAAAAGGCGGAGCAGCGCCTCGTCGCGGCTGACGGCAATCATCGGCTGTCCAACCGGGTCATTGGTGATGCAGAACATTGCCCGCGCCGCGTTGTTCATCGTCAGCACATGCCGCTTCTCGTCGAGAATGACGAAGCCTTCCTTCATGCCGCCGAGGACGGTATCCAGTTCATGCCGCTGGGCGGTCAGGGACGCCATCTGGTCGGCAATGCGCATGTTCTGCTGCGCCATCCGGCGAAGCATGGGCGAAAGCTCCTCGTAAACGTCGCTTTCCAGCGGCTGGTCAAGGTTGACCTCGTTCATGGGGGCGGCAAGGCGCTTCGCCAGCGGGCGGGAAAACGCCATCGCCGCGCCGAAGCAAAGCACCGCGCCCAGCAGCAGATACCCCAGTAAATCGCGCACCTGTCGCAGCATTCCGCGCTGCGTGCCCGAAACGCGGATGACACGCCC
>ULMY01038953.1_pt1 | contig 9911 bp, 7 predicted proteins | sample 1951781 | NCBI WGS metagenome assembly ULMY01 (sample SAMEA4835563, study PRJEB28245) | human gut metagenome | biome: gut microbiome; material: fecal sample | place: Denmark | collected 2008
ATTTTGGGCAATCATGTAAACTACCAAAACTGGTAAAACACAGATAACACCACCGGCTAAAGAAGTACCGATAAGGTCAGCAGTCTTAGAGTTATTAATGATATAGGCCATACCTACTTGTAAAGTCCAAAGTTTTGTATCTTTTGTTCCGAAGAGCATTTGTGGCCAAACTAAGTCATTCCAACCACCCATGAAACCAAATAAACCTTGAACAAAGAGAACAGTTTTTCCTAATGGTAAAACTATTTTGCGGAAAATTTTAAAATTGCTATATCCATCCATTTTCGCAGATTCAATTAAATCCTTCGGAATAGATGTAAAGAATGTTCTAATTAAATACATTCCATATACACCGCCTAAACCAGGAATAATCAAAGCTAACAGAGATTTATTAAGTCCTGTTGCAAAAACAAATGTTTGGTTACCAACAGCTGTTGCAGTACCTGGAACAACCATTGTTATGATTAAAAATGTAAATAATACATTTCTAAATTTGAAATCAATAAATGTGAATGCATAAGCAGCTAATGAAGCGACAAATAAATAAAGAAGAGTTCCACCTATAGCAGAGAAGCAAGAGTTCATCAACCAATAACCAAGTTGATAATCTTGAGTTTTATTATGAACCATGCCTTCTGGATATTCACCGAAAAGTAAAATTTTATACGCTTCTAATGTGTAGCCACTATGTGGATAAAAAATTTCGCCAGGATAGTTGTTAACATCATAGAAACCACGTAAAGAACCTGTAACTAAAATGATAAATGGCATAACCCACAAAACGCAGAATGCAAGAAGTATAATAAAAGAAACTAATTTGCCTGTTTGAAATTTAAAATGATAGTTTTCCTTTTTCTTTTGGAAACCTAAATAGTGTTCAACGGTTATTTTTGTTTTGCCTTGTACCATTTTGCATAGGCCTCCGATATTTTTGTACCAGTTTTTCTTTCTCTAGTACAATACATTTGTATTCCAGAGATTATTGCAGTAAAGATAGCAAATACAATACTTGCTGCAGCACCTAATCCATAGAATTTTGTTTTAAAGTTAGGGTTATTAGCTACAATATCCTGAATGAAGAAGATAATAGTTGATACCTTGCTTCCGCCAGGAAGTGAACTAATTTTTGTATTAATAGGACCACCTAAGACATAGTTTTGTCCATAAAGTCCTAAGTAGCCAATGATTGTTGTAAATAATGTTAAAACAAGTTGTCCTTTAATGTTAGGAATAGTAACGTTGGTAATTTTCTTCCATCTAGAAGAACTATCAATTGAGCAAGCTTCATATAAACTCTTTGGAACATTTTGTAAACCAGCACTTAAGATAATGAAGTTACCTCCCCAACCTCCCCATAAACACATGAGGAAGATAGGAATCCAAGCATAAGCTACATCAACTTGGAAAGAACCAATTTTAAATTTTAGCATTGATTCAATAAACCATTGAGTATCTACGCCAAACAGTTCATAAAGTAAACCATGTGCAGCTGGTGGATTGAATAACAATACAAAAATTGAACCAGCAGCTGTAAGAGGAACAATAGATGGCATGTAAATTAAAGCCCTGAACAATTTATATCCAGGAGGTTTCATATTTACAAGAATTGCTAGTCCCAAAGGCAATAAAATTGCGATTGGGACCATAATGATTGAGAATATAAACGAATGGAGGAAAGATCTCCAAAACGATTCAAAGAGTAAATTTTCCGCTCTTGTACTAGGTGCGAACAATATTTTATACCAATGAAAGGAATTAAATGTTTCTCCACCAGGTGAACCATATTTAAAATTTGTTAATGATATATAGATTCCATAAAATAATGGATAAAGGAAGAAAAGACAAAAGGCAATTATGAACGGGCCAAGAAATAAGAAGGTAGTTCCGTATTGTCTTAGGAGGTTTTTCCGCCTGGAATGTACTTTTATATATTCTTCCAGTACAATAGTTTTCTCCATGGAGTTTCCCCCTTTCTATTAGAAGTCCATTTTTAATAAATCGAGAGCAGCTTGTGTACTATCAACAACTTCTTGTAATCTTTCGAGGGCTCTTTCTTTTGTGCAGCCTGTAGATTCTTTTAATGCACTTTGAACTGCAGAAACAGCATCACCAATGCCTTTGAAAATTGTACTTTCGTATTCAAGGCCTTCCATAGCTAATACATCAGCAGGGTTGCCTAAAGCTCTTAATGTCATATTCTTTTCTAATGCAGTTTTATAGCTTTTTGATTCATAGACATTTTTCCATGCTGGAATATGTCCGGAAGAACACCATGTAGTTAAGTTATAGTTTTCATCAGCTTCATCAGCATCAATAGGTGAACCCTGTGTATACCATTTCATAAATGTTAATGCTGCTGCTGCTTTTTGTAAACTTGTAACATGTCTTGTTAAGGAAACCGCATGACCATTTCCATACCACTTTGTACCATGTTCTGTGCCTTGGTTTTCATCTAATGTCCACCAAGAAGTTGGACGAGAAGCTGTATATGGAGCGCTGTATACTGGATCATTAGCATCTTCTTGAGATACACCTAATTGTCCTGCACGTTTTAATTCAGAGTTATTCCATTGAGATGAATATGTTTGAGCAACCCACCATGGTCCTTCAGAGAACATGACTGTGTTTCCTCTACCAAACATTTCAGTATTTGTACCACTTTCACCCATCAATTTGTTGTTATAACGATCAACTTGGTCAGTTAAATATGTTTTGAAACCTTCGTTTTCACCAAATGTGATAGTATCTTGAGCTTCATTAGCTAAAGATCCATTATTTGCATATAAAGCGCTTAAGCCATCTGGGTCAGTAGATTGTGTGAATTCTGGATAGAATGAATTTTTATCAGCAACTTTCCAAGAGTGATCTTCACCACGATTAATATTTCTTACTAAAAGTTCGCCAGCATCAGCTTTAGTTCTTAAATTTTCAAGAAGTGTTTGATATTCAGCACGGTTATTTGGAATAAAACGTGTGTTATCATCAAAACCCAAACCATTTTTCTTAATGATATCTTGTCTAAATTGTGTTAAGAAACCATGGGCATCAACAGGTAAAGCAAAACGGCGATTCTTGTACATTGTAACACGGCCAATATTATCATAAATTTGAGTTGTATCAATATCTACACCAGTTTTTCCAAATAATGTATCAATTGGATATAAATAGCCTTTATATGCATATTCAACAGTTCTTTCATTATGCATGAAACATATATCTGGGAAAGAAGCTTCGAAATCTGTTTGATATGTTGTATCAAGAGCTGTGTAATAGTCAAAATGTCCTTGATAGACAACATCAATTTGAATCATACCTTCATATTCAAGGTTGAATTGTTGAACAAGTTTTGCAAAAACAACTTGATCAGGATCACCGATGATGGACCACATTTTTAAAGTTACAGGTTCATCAAAAGAAGGTTTTCCTTCATCATCTAAAACCAAATCATTTTCAAGTTCTGCAGTTGAGAAGATACCTGTATCATCAATTGGTGTTGTAGATGATGAACTTGAACTTGCTCCAGTACCAGAAGATGTTGGCTTTGTACCAGTATTTGAAGAAGCAGAAGATGCTGTTGTATTAGATGGTTGAGATGATGAATTATTATTTGTGCAGCTACCTAAAGCTGTTGCCATAAGTCCGATCATGGCTGTTGTTGACAAAAATTTAATTGTCTTGACTAATTTCATGAGTGTCTCCTTTCCTTAATAACACGTTAACATGAAGTGAAATCGCTTACATATCTAATATAAAATATAAGCGCTTTTTTAACAATAATTAAGTTTAATGTTCAAAACAAAATTATTAATTAATTTTAATGTATTTTATTGCGGCTTGCCTTCGTATTGGTCATCCATATCTATTTCATCAAGATGATGTTTATCGACCAAAATACTATGTTCTAATAACTCTATGCCACTTTGCTTATAATGAGAGAATAAACAGAATGCATAATTTACGCCTGCCAATAATACTATTATTAATAAAATAATAACTAATGGAATACTCCCTAAAAATGGGAACATCATCGGATCAAAAGAACCAGAGAAGGGGGGCAACAAATACATTATCGTTGCCGTAACCAAGAAACCAAATAATCCTAGAATTGTATTCGCTATCGTTATCCATAATGAAGTTTCTTCAAGGTCATTTCCAATCATTCCAAGACCTAATATCATTCTTCCAAAACTGCGTTGATGTCTAAAAATTAATTTTGGTACTAAAACCATAATTAAATAGCTTAAGAGTATCGAAATTAACAACGCCGTATTAACATTTCGAGACTGTGTATATAATTCTTGTCGATATACTTCATAGTGAGTCGAATAATAAGGTTCCGCTTTAATTATTCTCGATTCCGAAAGTTCAAGCATGTAAGTATAACCATTATAGAAATCTGTATAATAAGTTTTCCCTTCACTGGTTAAGTCGTCATCTTGATTATCATATAAATAATGATATAAGGCATAAGCTACATCAGTTTTTAAAGTTGGAATATCAGAATTGTCTTCTTCAAAAATAAACATTGAATATTTTGTTGAAAACCCCTGCGTTTTATAAATCCAATTTATATAATATTCTTTTGTAAATCCACCATAATCTACTACTCCTTCATTCGCTGGAGCGTAGGAATAATAGAAAGCAGCAACAGTATCAGTTTCGAAACTTGCTTCTCCATATTGTTTTGCTTTATCATTATTTATAACAAATCCCGGTGTCGGTACATGTTCTATTTTGCTTGGATCATTGTATTTTAAGTATGAATGATATATGGCTCTTGAGATATTCTCAAATACCATAATGTCCTCATCTTTGCGCACTGTTTTTTCTTCATCGATAAATTCCACAAGGCCTGTTGAAGCAGCGTACTCATTATAATAATTTATTTCTTGGGATATTTTTTCACGATTTTCCTTATAGCTTGGCAAAGATTCTAAAATACTTCTGGCTCCTAAAAATAAGAGGGAGCCTACTAAAAGTACTAAAATAAAATCTATAAAAAAAGCAGAAAACCGCTTCCCCAATTTACTTGGGGAAGCTCGGTCTAAAACTTCTATATCGTCTTTAAATTTTTTCATCTACTATCTATTAGTTGCTATCTTGATCCCAATCTGTAACATAAACTGGTTCAGCAATTGAAGCAATCTTTTCATTAACTTTAGCTTCATCAGCTGTTGCATCATAGTTTTCAAATGTTACATCAGAATTGAATTGGAAGAAACCAACCATAGAATCTGCTGGAGTATATGTAAGTGTTGTTGAATCATATGTACCCATTAAATAATCAAGGATAACTGCAGATTTAACATAAACATCATTAACCCAGAAGTGGAATGTAAAGCCATCTCTAGCCATTCCTAATTTGACTTTTGTTTCATATGTAACAGCTTCTGGAATATTATAAATGAAGTCTTTATGTCTAGCTGTTGTATCGCCAACGCCAGGATTCCATGCCCAGTTTGTACCATTTTCAACTTCGCAAATACCAATTCCATCCCAGGATGTATTATTGCTTGCACCAATAACAGCATTCAAGAATAAATAAAGTTTATTGTTATTAGGATCTGTATTACCAACTGAACTAGCAAAAACACCAATCTTCGGATATTTTTCACTATTAGCTACTGAGTGAATTGTGAATTCAGTTTCTACAAATACTTTAGTTCCGGAAACACCTTTAACCATATATTCGCCAGTGTTAACACTAGAAGTACGAATTACACCGCCATCCTCTTTAAGTTCTTTATCCATTTCATCGCCAGCTGGAATTAAAGATTCAGTACGATCAAAATAAACATCAGTAACAGTAACAATAAATGAACATGATTTTGTTTCATCAACTTTTGATGTAACTGTTATTTTAGTTGTTCCAAGACCTTTAGCTTTCATTGTCTTGTTATTGACAACTGAAACAATATTTTCATTTTCTGAAACAACTGTACATAATTTTTGTTTAGCATTCAAACTAGTTTTACCAGTGAGAACATAATAATTAGCAGCATTTAATGATTCATCAATTTTCATTGAAACGTTTTCTGATTTAGCAGTCAAACTCTTGATAACACTATCAGCTACAGATGAAGAAGATGGTTTAGCAGTAGAACTGCTTGAACTAGAAGGAGTCTTAGTACTGGAAGAACTACTAGAACTTGAGCTTGATGTAGCACTGCTAGCACTTGTTGTTGATGAAGTTATAGGAGTTGAAGATGAGGATGATGCGGAAGAAGTGTTGTTTGAGCAACTTGCTATTGTAGATACACAAGCGACTAAAGCAACTAATGATAATCTTTTAAACATTTTAATAGACATTTTATTTCTCCTTTAAGATATATTTATCATAAGGAAAGGGGTTTCATTTTTCAAGATGTTTAAAAACATTAAAATTAAAGAAACACTATATTCTATAGTTCAATAGACTATTATTTTTTAGTACTATATAATTTATATGTTAGGAAATTATATATGATTAATGGAATTAAAAAATTATTCAAACCAGTCGATTTAACTATAGGTTCTCCCTGGAAAGTTATGTTGTTTTTTGCTGTTCCTATTTTACTATCAACTTTACTAAATAATGCTTTTTCTCTAATTAATGCCTTAGTTTTAAAATCTACTGTTGGTGGTGATAGTGTTACAGCTATCAATTCAACCGGAAACATTTCTTCAATTCTATTTAATTTCGCCTATGGTTGTACCAGTGGCTTTGCTGTTTTAGCCTCAAATAAATTCGGACAAAAAGATAATGAAGGTTTAAAAAAAGTCTTTTATTCTTCTTTATATATTTGCTTAGTCTTAGCTATTTTAATTATGACAATTGGACTAATCCTTTATCCAAAGCTTTTAGAAATTTTGAATGTCAACGAAATTTATCGAGAAAAAGCTGGAAACTATTTTCAAATTATTTTAATTTCATTCATTTTTATGTTACTTAACAATAATCTAGGTAATATTCTTCGTGCTATAGGAAACTCAATTGCTCCTTTAGTTATTTCTTTAATTTGCACCTTAATTAATATCGCATTTGCATATCTATTTACTGGAGCAATAAAATTAGATACACGTGGTGTTGCAATTGCTACGCTTCTTGCTAATTTTATTAATTTTTCACTAACTGCAATATATATTTATAAAAAATATCCCGAATTTCACTTAACAAAAGAAGGTGCAAAATTTGATAAAAATATGACTTCAAATCTTCTAAAACTTGGTATCCCTTTAGGTTTTCAATGGTCTATACTTTTTATTGGTTCTTTTGTACAAAGTCGACAAGTAAATTTATTCGGAGATGGATTAGCTACAAAAGCCGTATCTTGTTATAGTCCATTTGAAGGTTATATAACTATTCCATTAAGTGTTATGTCTAGTGCTCTTTTAAGTTTTGTTGGACAAAATTATGGTGCTGGTTATTTCGATCGAATAAAAAAAGGAATAAAAGAATGCATTTTAATTGACATCATTTTTTACATATTTATTCTTTTAATCACTATTCCTTTAATCAAATATGTACCTTATATCTTTTTACCAGCTACTGATTTAGAAGGACAAGCCGGCGAATTAATTAAATTCTATTCTAATACCTATTTATATATCGTTACACCTTCTTTAATTCTTCAAGGTCTTTTACAATTATCACGTTCTTCTTTGCAGGGAATTAAAAAACCAATGATTCCTTTTTTAAGCGGTGTTGGTGAATTAGTTGCCAGAATATTAGTTTGCTTATTTATTCCTTCATTAATTAATCCTTCTAATCCTTTTTCAAACGAATCATATGTTGGAATATGTTTTTCCACACCTTCAGCCTGGTTAGTTAGTGTTTTAATTATGGGCTTAAGTTCTATTTATATAATTTTTATTAAGGGATTAGAAAATTCAAACCATGTAAGTTTAAAAAACAGCAACCAATAATAATTAGTACTATTTCTGTTTTAAATTCACTTAAATTATCTACTTAGTACTAACTAATTTTTGTCTTTTTGATAACTAATAAAAGATTTTTTTGTTGTAAAAAAACAAATTATAATTATTTTTACCATTTTATGTCTTAATTAATAAGTAGTTTTTTGATAGTAAAAAAGTTGTTTTTTAACTAAAACTAGTTATTAATTTATCAATAGAATAGATATTTTTTAGGAAAAATAAAATGCCCAGTTATCTGAGCATTTTAAGGAGGGATATTAAAAATCTTTGAATGTGGTGTTTTATCTCAAAGATTAAAAAACTATTTACTTTCTAATTCAACAGCATCAAATATCATTTCATTATATACTTCATAAGCATTTTGATTTAAATGAAGTCCATCTGAAGCTAAGTAATCTTGATAATCTAATCCAAATCTTTCTGCAACATCTAATACAGTTATTGCATCTTTAGTTTCAGCATAATCTTTTAATTTCTGATTATATTGCTGAGCTTTAGACCAGTTTACAGATAACGCTCCTGTACATCTTGTAACCGTAAATATATAAATTTTAGCATCTGGAAAATAATATTGATAATCTTCTAAAAGATCTCTCATATTTAAAAAAGTTTGATTAGCTAATTCACCACCATTTAAGTTATTTGTACCTAAATTGATGATTATATTTTTTGGAGAAGTTTTACAGACAATATTTTTATTCATAGCACGCCAATCATGAGTTTTTGTACCACCAATGCCTATATTTATCGCTTTATATTCAGAATAATAATTTTCCCATTTTGTAACATTATTAATACCATTTCTCCAAAAATCAAAGAAAGAATCCCCCAAGAATACTGTCAAATTCTCATCTAAACCATCTCTATCAACAAGATTGTTCATTGATCTAGCCATACTACTATAATTAAATGTTTGTGATGCTCCAACTATAAATTTATAAGAAAAATGTTCACTTGTAGCAATAACATCAGTTCTTCCCTCTGAAAGATAAACTACTTCATCGTCCTCTATATAACATATCGATTCATCAACAACAAAATAGTCAAACACTTCATTTTCTGCCATTTCTGGTTTAGTAAAATATGGACGGATTCTAACATGGTCATAATCAGACCAAATTTGAATATCATTAAAATAAACTTTTCCGTAATCTATTGTTGAAGAGCTTGATGAAGATGGTTTCGAAGAACTTGTACTACTATTTGTTATAGAAGATGAGCTACTATTTGAACTTATAGTAGAAGCTGAAGAAGTCGGTTGTGCAGAAGAAGAACTAGTTGAAGTTTGATTATTACAAGCAACTAATCCGGTTAATGCAACCATTAATAAAAATGTTTTTTTGATACTATTTTTCATTTTTTCACCTTGTCTATATTTTACAATGTACAGCAAGAAAACGCTTACATTATTACTAATGTAATTGTTCAATTTTTTTATTTATAATTTTATCAATCAAATTATTTATTTCTTCGTATTGAAGCTTAGGAAGATCTAAATTATCATATTTTAAATTTGCAATGGCAGCATTAGTAACTATTTTTGCATATCCTTTTGCTAATTCTGGTCTAAATTCACCGCCACAATAATAATAATCTTGGCATAATTCCCCTGCTTTGCTTTTTAAATAATCTAAAATACTATCACTATGTTTACTAGCCAAATAAAAAATATTATATTCTCTACCTAATTTATTTAATTTTTTTATGCATTTTAGAAAACTGTTTGTCGGTTTTCCAACTCTTATACATGAGCCTAAAATTATTTCATCATAGATAAGGTAATTAATCTTATTTGTTTCAAATAAATCAATAACATCTACATCAACATTTTTTTCTTTTAATTTTTCTTCAATATAATATGCTATCTTTTTTGTTGTTCCTAAATAACCGCTATAACAAATTAAAACTTTCATAAATACCTCTATATTTAACATTTAATAAAATAATATCAAAAAAATCCAATAAAACAAATCTATATTATCTTTATTATGTAA
>ULMY01037936.1_pt1 | contig 9380 bp, 6 predicted proteins | sample 1951781 | NCBI WGS metagenome assembly ULMY01 (sample SAMEA4835563, study PRJEB28245) | human gut metagenome | biome: gut microbiome; material: fecal sample | place: Denmark | collected 2008
CCAACCCTACCAAATGGCCGTCTTTATCGACAACCGGGAGCTTCTCTATCTTGTGCCTTTGAAGAATATCCGCAGCCTGTTGCAAATCGGTGGATTGTGAAGTCGTCACTAAATTGTCTTTGGTCATTACCTCGTCTACCAATCTTTCCAAATCGCGTTCAAAACGCAAGTCCCGATTCGTTACAATACCCACCAAAAGATTTTTATCGTCCACTACGGGAATCCCTCCTATATGGTATTCACTCATCATAGACAACGCTTCGCGCACCGTCGACCCACACTTGATTGTCACAGGGTCATAAATCATTCCATTCTCAGCTCGTTTAACAGCATGAACTTGACGGGCCTGAGCCTCGATACTCATATTTTTATGAATGACTCCAATTCCTCCTTCACGAGCGATAGCAATAGCCAATTGCGCCTCGGTTACCGTATCCATGGCTGCCGAAACTAATGGAATATTTAATCGGATATTGCGTGAAAACTGCGTCGACAACTCGACATTACGAGGAAGGACTTCGGAGTAAGCGGGGATTAACAAAACATCGTCAAAAGTTAATCCGTCCATCACCACTTTTTCTGCAACAAATGACATAATGGGGTTCATTAGAATTTTATTGCATGCAAAGATAATTATTTTTCGGCAAGCTATTATCTATACATGAAGATTTTTAAATTATTTATCACCCCAAAAGCTAAAATAAAAAAGCGACAACCGATTATCGGAATGTCGCTTTTTCACTATTATTTCTCGGCTTTTAATTTCCCATCTCTGAAAGGAACTTGATACGTATCAAACGAATTTCTTCTTCGCTATACTCCATACCAAACTCCTCAATGGCATCTTCGAGACTATCGCTTTCACTCTCCTTGAAGTAGTCAAAAATATCGTCGATATGCTCGTCGTCCATAATCTCGTGCAGGAAATAGTCGATATTGATTTTCGTTCCCGAATAAACAATCGCCTCTATCTCGTCGAGCAACTCTCCAAATTCAAGGCCCTTCGACTCGGCCAATTCATCAAGTGCAATTTTCCTGTCGATGGCCTGAATAATGGATACTTTCAATTTCGACTTATTGGCAACCGTACGCACCCTTAAATCTTCGGGACGCTCAATTTCATTTTCTTCCACATGAGCTTTGATGACTTTAACGAATTCTTCTCCGTAACGTTTCGCTTTACCTGCTCCTACCCCCGGAATATTTTGTAACTCCTCAATTGTAATCGGATAGGTTGTCGCCATAGCTTCTAATGAAGGGTCTTGAAAAATCACATACGGAGGAAGTTCCAATCGTTTAGCGATTTTCTTTCGCAAATCTTTCAAAATAGAATATAACTCGGGATCGACCGCACAAGAAGCTCCACCTTTCATGGGCACTTCTTCCTCCACCTCGTCAAAATCGACATCTTTGACAATCTTAAACGAAACCGGATTCTTCAAAAACGCATGCCCAGCCTTCGTTACCTTCAATAGTCCATAATTCTCAATATCTTTACCTATGTAGCCGGCTATCAATGCTTGTCGAATGACGGCGTTCCACGTGCGCTCATCTTCACCCTGTCCGCTTCCAAACACCTCTAAATCTTCATGTTGATACGAAAGTATTTGGCTCGTTTCTTTACCTAACAAGACATCTATCACATATTCGGCTTTAAATTTTTCTTTCAGTGCAATAATAGTTTCAAGAACCGCACAAAGTTGATCTTTTGCTTCCACTTGCTTTTTAGGATTTAGGCAATTATCACAATTTCCACAATTATCTTCCTCATACTCTTCTCCAAAATAATGCAGTAAAATCTTGCGACGACAAAGAGAAGATTCGGCATAAGCAGCAGTTTCTAACAAAAGCTGTTTACCAATCTCTTGCTCGGCAATGGGTTTTCCCTGCATGAATTTTTCGAGTTTCTGTAAATCTTTATTGATATAAAAAGTTATACACTGACCTTCTCCTCCATCTCGACCGGCTCGTCCCGTCTCTTGATAATAGCCTTCCAGACTTTTGGGTATATCGTAATGTATGACATACCTGACATCGGGCTTATCAATCCCCATACCAAAGGCTATCGTGGCAACGATAACATCTATTTTCTCCAACAAGAATGCATCTTGATTCTGAGTCCTAGTCGCAGAGTCCATTCCGGCATGATATGGCAACGCACGAATTCCGTTTACCTGTAACAATTCTGCCAATTCTTCTACTTTCTTTCGACTCAAACAATAGATTATACCCGATTTACCCTCCTGCGATTTTATATATTTAATAATGTCTTTATCGATATTCGCTGTTTTCGGGCGAACCTCATAATAAAGATTAGGACGATTAAACGACGACTTAAATACAGTAGCTTCCAACATGCCCAGATTTTTCTGTATATCATGCTGGACTTTCGGAGTCGCAGTCGCGGTAAGAGCTATTACAGGACGTACGCCAATCTCATTAATAATAGGTCGGATACGTCGATATTCAGGACGGAAATCATGTCCCCATTCCGAAATACAATGGGCTTCATCTACCGCATAAAACGACACATTCACCTGTTTAAGAAAATCAATGTTTTCTTCCTTCGTCAAGGATTCAGGAGCAACATATAACAATTTGGTTTTCCCCGATAAAATATCGGTTTTCACTTGGTCTATCGCAGTTTTGTTCAAAGAGGAGTTTATGAAATGAGCGACACCATCTTCGGCACTGAAATTCCGCATAGCATCGACCTGATTCTTCATCAATGCAATCAAAGGCGAAATAACTATCGCAGTACCGTCAAGAATCAACGACGGCAATTGATAACAAAGCGACTTCCCTCCTCCGGTAGGCATCAATACAAATGTATCATTCCCGGCAAGCAAATTTCTGATAATCGCTTCCTGATTTCCCTTAAATGTATCGAATCCGAAATTCCTTTTCAGTTCCTCAGTCAAATTTACTTCTTTTGCCATACGGTTACTCTCTTTCTCGTTATGTATATTCGCCGACCTTTATCGGTCAAACAAATTTATAAACAACTCCTCTTAATTACCAAATTTTTTCTTGCTGTTTTTTCTTATACTGCCAATAGTTTTGCTTTTTCTAACTTCTTTTCTGCATAGCTACGTGTTATATGCAATTTCTTTTTTGTCGAAGAAGGCGTTTCATACATAGCATCCATCATAATCGTTTCGACAATAGAGCGCAATCCTCGGGCTCCCAACTTGAACTCTACGGCCTTTTCGACAACATAATCAAGCATATCCTCATCAAACGAAAGTTTCACTCCGTCCATTTCGAAAAGTTTGATATATTGTTTGATAATCGAATTCTTAGGCTCTACCAGAATTCTCCGTAGCGCAGCCTTGTCCAAAGGTTGCAAATAGGTTAAAATGGGCAATCGTCCTATAATTTCAGGAATAAGACCAAACGATTTCAAATCTTGGGGCGCAATATACTGTAACAGATTTTCCCGATCTATACGACCATTGCTACCACCTCCATTATAACCTACGACATGGGTGTTCAACCTCATGGCGATTTTCCGTTCTATTCCGTCAAAAGCCCCGCCACAAATATACAAAATATTCTTTGTATTCACCGGTATCATTTTCTGCTCGGGGTGTTTACGCCCGCCTTGCGGAGGAACATTTACGATAGAACCCTCCAATAATTTCAACAAACCTTGCTGTACGCCCTCACCGCTGACATCACGGGTAATCGAAGGATTATCGCTTTTACGAGCAATTTTGTCGATCTCGTCGATAAACACAATACCTCGCTCAGCCGCCTCGACATCATAATCGGCAACTTGCAGCAAACGGGTCAAAATGCTTTCGATATCCTCGCCCACATAACCGGCCTCGGTCAAGACAGTAGCATCGACAATCGTAAACGGAACTTTCAATAAACGAGCAATCGTCTTCGCCAATAAGGTCTTTCCGGTTCCGGTAGGGCCGACCATAATAATATTCGATTTCTCAATCTCAACATCATCATTATCGGCTACCTGCAAAACACGTTTATAATGGTTATAGACCGAGACCGACAAATAACGTTTGGCATCGTCCTGCCCGATAACATACTGATCGAGAAATGTTTTTATCTCTTCCGGTTTAGGTAAATCCTCTCGGGATACGGTCCATTTGGAACTCGCTTTTTTCTTTTTATGCAAATATTCTTCGGAAAGGAGATAGGCTTGTTCGGCACACTCGTCGCAAATGCAACCGTCACGCCCCGGCATCAATAATCTTACCTCATTTTCTCCTCTTCCGCAAAAACTACACTTTTCGCCCTTAGCCATTCCTAGAATATTATTTCATAGATTTTACCAATACGTCGTCAATCATACCGTACTCTTTGGCTTCAAGAGCAGTCATCCAATAATCGCGATCGGAATCTTTCTCCACACGCTCATACGAGTTTCCCGAATGATCGGCTATAATGGTATAGAGTTCTTTTTTAAGTTTCTGTATCTCCCTTGCCGTAATCTCTATATCGGAGGCTTGTCCTTGTGCGCCTCCCATCGGTTGATGTATCATAACCCGGGAATGTTTCAAAGCAAAACGTTTTCCCTTTGTCCCTGCAACCAACAATACAGCGCCCATCGAGGCGGCCATACCTGTACAGATCGTAGAAATATCACTGCTTATGAACTGCATGGTATCGTAGATACCCAACCCGGCATATACCGACCCTCCGGGAGTATTGAAATAAATAGATATATCTTTACCCGGGTCAGCAGAATCGAGATAAAGCAACTGTGCTTCTATAACATTCGATGTATAATCATCGATAGGAGTTCCCAAAAAGATTATACGGTCCATCATTAAACGCGAAAACACGTCCATCTGAGTTACATTCAGTTGGCGCTCCTCCATAATAGAAGGGGAAAGATAGCTACTGGTAAACTGCGCATATTGATCAAGGGCAAGTCCATTCATACCCAAATGTTTTACCGCATATTTTCTAAAATCATTAGTCATAATTATATCGTTTTTAGATTGTTTTTTAATCCCTATTTTTAGTCAAAGATATAAATAAAAACAATTATACCCCAAATAAAATTCTGCAGCCCGGTCTTTTTTGCCAATATCTTCACAAAAAATAATACATCAACCGAACTACAAGCATCAATTAACTATATTAGAAGATTTCAAACAATGAAAAGCCCCGAAGCCATTACGTCTCGGGGCTATCGATAATTATATCGATTTTATTACTCGGCAACTTCAAACATTTTCTGGAATTTATCCATCGTCACTTCTTTGGCCGTAAGCGTTACAGACTCCTTAATGGCAGTTTGAATCTTCTGCTCCGTAGCTTGGTCAATAAGACGCGAACGAGACTCTTTGCTCGATAACATTTCCCTAGCATAACGTTCGAGAACATCATCGGGAACACCTGTCATACCATATTGTGCGAACTGACTTGCCGCTACCCGTTTTGCCAAAGCCAATAAATCGGCATCATCGACATGAATATCGAATTGTTTTACGATTTGTTCTTTAATCAACTGCCATTTCAAATCGGGAACCATCTTCGCAAAATCCTCATCGATATTTTCAGCTTTACGATTTTTATCGGTAGCCAACAACCAACGTTTCAAAAATGCATCGGGCAAATCAAACTCACCTACTGCCTTTTCTATCGCAGCACGTGCATCAATCGAAAATTTATAATCGCTTTCAGGAACCAATTGATGTGCTATCATTTCACGAAGTTTAGCAAAATATTCCTCTTCTGTTTTTACAACATCTTTACCGAATACATTGTCAAATAATTCTTGATTCAATTCGGCAGGTTGCAAATGTGTGATATCTGTCACTGTCATCTCGAAATTCGATGTCACATTGGCAGCTTTTTCCTTATCGATATTCAACATAGAGGCCAGTTCTGCGACCGAAGCATCACAACTTTTCGAAGGATTGAACATCACTTTGTCACCTTTCTTCACACCGGCAAATTTAGCTTTTTCCTTGTCATTCTTGAAATATGCAGGAGAAACGATGGTACTTTCGACCGTAATTCCCCCTTCTACCGGAGTCCCTTTTTTTACCATTTCTACCATCGAACCTTTGATAAGGTCTCTTTCATCGGTAGACTCATCTACCGAAATCTGTTTACCAAAACGTGACAAAAAGGATTCATTCTGACGTTTTACCATGTCATCATCGACAGTAATCGTATAGTAAGGTACTTTTATTTTTTTATCGACCTTTACATTCAATTCGGGGGCTAATGCCACATCAAAACGGAACGTGAAATCGTCTTGTGTATCCAAATCGACAGTCATATCTTCTGCGGTCATCGGCTCGCCCAAGATATTGAGCTTATTATCACGAATATAATTGTACAGAGACTCGGAAACCAAACGATTAATTTCTTCAACTCGAACCGATTTTCCAAACATCTTCATGAGCATACTAAAAGGAACTTTCCCTTTTCTGAATCCGGGAATATTCGCTTTTTGCCCATAAGCACGAAGAGATTTGTCTACTTTTTCCTGATAGTCAGCCTTTGAAATTTCAATCGAAATCACGGCATTCAGGTTGTCAGTGTTTTGATGCGAAACGTTCATTCTTATGATTTTATTAAATTAGACTCACAAATTTATTCTCAACTTTCCACAAAAAGCGTGCAAATTTGAGAGCGCAAAATTAGTGCTTATCTTTCGATAATCAAATTATTATTAATTTTTTTCTTTCTACCTATATCGTGAAAAGACTTTCCACTCCGCAAGAGCAGCCTCCTTTGAACCCCAATACCCCACCTTATTTCGTATCGGACATCAATTGTTCAAAAAAATCGTCAAGCTCTTTATCCATTTTTTCCCAAAAATCATCGTGCAAATAGATATTCTCATCGTCCAATGTAACCAAATCGGCAACGGGCTCCATCTCATTATCTACCAACACGACAGAAAAAGGGGGTATAATATCCAGCGAATGTAAAGCATGATTCACATCTTCATGACTCAACACCTTCCTCAGAAAAGCAATTATCGCAGCATCCGAACGTTCTCCACTGGAATCTCGCCACTCGTCCAATCCATCAATTACCGATTGCACCAATATACTTTCAGTATCATCAAATACCGAAAACAACTGTTCATCGTATTTCACCTGCACATACATATCGGTCAAGGACATCGCCTCTGCACGAGCCTTCTCCACTGCCGTACAAAAAGACTCACACATTGCAGAAAAAAGTGTTAATTCCGAAGTTTCCATAAATACATAATTATTTGTACTTCAAAGATAGTATAACCGAAGATGGAAACCAATTTATTTAGTCATGCCCGGCTCAACTTACCTTTACATTCACGACAAAGATAGCGAAAAAATCCGTAGACATCGCCGTTATGCAAAATTTTCTCCTATTCGTCACATACAAAGCAAGTTTCAAATACCATATACAAAACGATGCGATAAAAAAAATCTCGTTTTATTCAAAAATATATAACTATTTGTTTGGATTCAAAAATGATTTCATTACATTTGCAACATCAAACTCATATTTGACAGGCAATGAAGAATTTTGATTTTGCATATTACTTTTACTTTTATTTTTATTTTGGAGAAAAATAGAAACGGGGTTTTATGCAAAAAAAAGAAATAGAAAACAATTAAGAAACTTATGATAAAATCCCGTTCAATACGAACGGGATTTTTTATTTATCTTGCTTATGAATAAAAAAATCACCATACAAGGCATAGCCGGTTGCTACCACGAGGCCGCCGCCCGATCTTATTTCGGGGAAGAAGAAATAGAAACGGTTCCCTGCTCGACATTTCCCGAAATGTTCGACCGCATGAATAACGACCGTTCTTTATTGGGTATCATTGCCATTGAAAACACCATTGCAGGCAGCATTTTACAGAATCACGAACTATTACGAAAAAGTGAATTAAGTATCATAGGAGAATATAAATTACGTATTTCTCACGTACTGGCCGCACTACCGGGAGAAACTATGGACGATATCCTCGAAGTAAACTCTCACCCCATGGCATTAATGCAATGCGCTGATTTTTTACAAGCTCACCCTAAAATGAAAGTCGTAGAAAAAGACGATACGGCCGGTAGTGCCCAAGAAATTTCACACCGTCATCTTTCGGGCCATGCTGCCATTTGCGGTAAACTGGCTGCCGGAATTTATAACATGAATATCTTGGCAGAAGGTATCGAAACCAATAAACGAAATTTCACTCGTTTTCTAATTCTTGCCGATCCTTTTCACCGTGAAATTTTAATAGCAGGCAAACGCATAAACAAGGCTTCACTTGTTTTCAGTTTGCCACATACACAAGGCAGTTTATCAAAAGTACTCACCATACTTTCTTTCTATGATATCAATTTGTCCAAAATACAGTCCATGCCCATTATCGGGAAAGAATGGGAATACCGATTTTATATAGACCTTACATTCGATAATTTCACTCGATACAAACAATCCCTCGAAGCAATAAGACCTCTAACAAAAGACTTTAAAATACTTGGAGAATATGCAGAATTCAATCAACCCCTTTAATATCAGACCCGCTAATCGGGTAAATAACATAAGCGAATACTACTTCTCAAAAAAGTTGAAAGAAATAGCCGAACTAAATGCCCGCGGTTTGGATATTATCAGTCTGGGCATAGGCGGGCCTGACAGGCCGCCCCACCCCGAAACGATTGAAACCCTGTGTACGGAGAGCCGGAAATCTGATGTTCACGGATACCAACCTTACATAGGCCTACCCGAACTACGCCGAGCCTTCGCCGATTGGTATAACAGATGGTACAATGTAACACTCGATCCTCAAAAAGAAATACAACCCCTTATAGGGTCCAAAGAGGGTATATTGCACATCAGTTTGGCATTTCTCAATGCCGGAGACGGGGTATTGGTTCCCAATCCGGGATACCCCACATACAGTTCCGTCAGCCGACTAGCCGAAGCCGAAATTTTCACCTACGACCTCGACGAAAATAACCATTGGCGACCCGACTTCAAGCAATTAGAATCGTTACCGCTCGATCGTATAAAGTTAATGTGGGTCAACTATCCCAATATGCCTACGGGAGCCAAAGCATCTATGGAATTGTTTACCAAGCTGGTGGATTTCGGGAAGCGTCACAACATAATCATCGTGAACGACAACCCGTACAGTTTCATTCTCAACGACAATCCGATGAGTATACTAGCTGTCCCCGGGTCTAAGGACATTTGTATCGAAATGAATTCTTTAAGCAAATCTCACAATATGTCCGGTTGGCGAATCGGTATGCTTGCTTCCAACCCTCAATTTATCGAATGGATTTTGAAAGTGAAAAGTAATATCGATTCAGGAATGTTCCGTCCGCTACAAATGGCTGCGACAAAAGCATTGTCATGCGGTCAAGAGTGGTATGACCAATTAAACGAA
>ULMY01046705.1_pt1 | contig 9362 bp, 7 predicted proteins | sample 1951781 | NCBI WGS metagenome assembly ULMY01 (sample SAMEA4835563, study PRJEB28245) | human gut metagenome | biome: gut microbiome; material: fecal sample | place: Denmark | collected 2008
ATAAAATGGATTTTAAAGAATATCTTAATAAAAAATATGAAGAGTGTATTAAAGAAGCACCTATTGATCCTAGTGATAGTGAAGAAACCCAAAAAGAATTACAAATGAATTATTTAAATTTAAAATATTTTATGACAACGTTACTTCATAGAAAGGATTTTATGACTATGGGATCATCTCTTGAGGTAAGGGTTCCTTTTGCCGATAAGAGAATTGTTGAATATTGCTATAATCTTCCTTATGAACAAAAGGCTCATAATGGCGTTGAAAAACAAATTTTAAGAGATGCAATGAAGGAGTATCTTCCCGATGAAATATATAGAAGGAAGAAAAGTCCTTATCCGAAGTCTCAAGCTAAAAGCTGGCATAATCTAATAAGAGGCGAGGTTATTAAAATTTTAAATAGTGATACTCCACTTGCTAAAATATTTGATATAGGTAGACTTAAGGAAATTGCAGTAAGTGACAAGGAGCTTGATGTTCCTTGGTTTGGACAGTTAATGCGTTATGATGCATTTATGGCTTTCATTTACCAAATCCATTATTGGTTAAATGAGTATAATATTGAGGTGATAATTTAATGGAAGATATTAATAGTGTTGTTGAAGATATAAAGAAATATCTTAAATCTGATTTGGTGTTTGGCTCTAAATTAAGTATAACTGAGGATTTAGCTTTAATCCCTATTTATAAAGTAAAGCTTTCAAAGATTGTTATTGATTCGGATTCTAAAAGCCTTATTAAAGGAAATTCCCATACAATAAGCTTGACACCATTGTGCTTTATTGAAACAAACAAAGGAAGAGTACAGGTACATAGCTTAAATCATGAATTTGACTTAGAGGGAATGATGAGAGAAGCGCCTAGTATTTTAGGTGATATTACTAAGCTTTTTGACATAGATAGTATCATTAAAAAGAAGCCAATAAATTAGCTACAAAGGATTATTCCTTTGTTTTATTTTTGATTTAAATAATGTATAATAAGGTCTTGTTTTGTGGTTGCAGCACTTTGATTTAAGCAGCTATAAATAAATAGTGGTTAAAAGCACTAAATTATGAATTCTATTAAAATCAGAAAGGCTCATAATAAAACTGAAAGGAAATAGCTGACTACAAATATATAAATATGAATACACTATAATTAATTATTGTCTACTTTTATATTACCACTACAACCCGATTCTAATTTTTTTATAAAGACACTTGACAAAATGCGGGGGGGGGTATAATTTATCACGATGAAATCTATTGATGAATTTGGACGATAATATGGAAAACGATAAAAAAGAGAAAAAAGCACTTTATAAAAAGAAATGGGTTTGGTTTGTTATAGTACTTGTAGTTTTAGTGATTATTGGAGGAATTTTTGGTGGGACAGCTGGCAACAATTCAAATACACCAACAAATAATGGAAGTACTACTAATAATCAAACAGTAGAATATAAGATGAATGATACTGTTACAGTTGGAGATTTAGAGTACACTATTAATTCAGCATATAATACTGATAAAATTGGAGTTCTTGGAACAGTGACTCAAAATAATTACGTTGTAATTACTATGACTATAAAGAATGATGGTTCATCTGAAAAGTATATATCTGAGTCAAATTTTTACTATTATCGAGGAAATAATAAATATGGTACTCATAATGATGGAATCGATTTAGATAATGGATTTTGGTTAAACGAAACAATTGGCTCTGGAATTACCAAAACTATTAATATTGTATACGAAATTCCATCAGTATTTGAAAGTACAGATTATATTGAGGTAAAAGATGGATTTAGAAATGCAAAAATACATATAAGGTAAAATGTAATCCAATTTGAAATATAATAAGTTGTCCATAGAGTATAACTTATGATTATATTCAAATTGGACTTTTTCTATATTTTAATTCCTATATCAGGTATATCTTTTGATGTTTTTACAATGGTTGGTTGCATTATGTTGATGATGTTCCTACAAAGTGGTAATCACATTTAATAAAATATAATAACTAATAAGAATAGAATTAAACCATCAATTCTTATTTTCGTATACTAAAACTAGGAGTTAATCTCTTAGTTTTTTTATGTGTGCCGGGCATGGCATTAATCTCACTAGTGAAAGTCTAGTCACGGGTATTTACCGCCAAGTGTAGCGAACCTTAAGATGTTAGGAGTAATCCTATGAGTGAAGGAAGAGGTGTAGCAAAATCCTTGAGCATACGAATAGAAACTTGATGAGGCTAAATGGTAAGTGGATAAGGTTGCATAACAAACTAAAGTCCTAATGGTAAACGTAAAACCAAGACAGTAAATCAAGAGGTTGTGGGATGAAAGATTAATGAATTACCCTGGGAGACCCTAACGCGTAGAATATACGTGCAATAAAAAGCAAATAGTTAGGGAGAGAGCTCTAGTCGTAGTATGTAGAAGCCAACTACAAAAGGACCTAATGTTTATATAGTGCGAATCACTATAAGCAATGTATGGATAATATGTAAGATGTGATAGCCTAAAACATTGAAACGTAATCAATGATGGTAAAGTAGTCGAAGATAATTCCATATAATCTACGAATGGAGGATAAGCAGCAAATGAGCTTAATTGAAGAGATTTTAAGTGTAGAAAATATGAATGAGGCAATCAAGAAAGTAAAATCAAATAAAGACGCAAGTGGCATTGATAAAATGACAGTTGACCAAGTTGACGCATACTTTAATGAACATAGAGAAGACATTATTGATAAAATAATGAATAAATCCTATAGACCTCAACCCGTAAGAAGAGTAAATATTCAAAAATCTAATGGCAAATTAAGATCTCTAGGAATACCAACTGTGGTTGATAGGGTTATACAACAAGCTATAGCACAAAAGTTATCACCAATATATGAAAACATATTCAGTGATAATTCATTTGGCTTTAGACCAGGTAGGGATTGTCACACGGCAATGAACAAGGTATTAGAGTATCTTAATCAAGGATTTGAATGGGTAATCGATTTAGATATTGAAAAGTATTTTGATACAGTAAATCATGATAAATTAATCTCAATACTAAGAGAAAAAGTAAATGATAGTCATACACTTTATTTAATTCGAAAATTCCTACAAGCAGGAGTTATGGATAACGGCTTAATATCATCTACAAACATTGGAGTATCTCAGGGTAGTCCTTTAAGTCCAATTCTTAGCAATATTTATTTAGATAAATTTGATAAAGAATTAGAACAAAGAGGCCTACATTTTGTAAGATACGCTGATGATTGTAATATCTTTGTTAAAAGTGATGTAGCAGCCGAACGTGTTATGAAATCAGTTACTTCTTGGCTTGAAAGAAAATTATTTCTTAAAGTGTCAGCCACTAAAAATAAAATAGTTAGGCCAAGCAATAGCAACTTTCTTGGTTTTACATTTTGGAAGAATAAAGATAAGTGGCAATGTAAACCCGGAAATGATAGAAAAGTAAAACTTTATGAAAAGATAAAGCGTGAACTCAAAAGAAAATACGCTGTATCAAAGCCACTAGCAAAAACATTTATTAAACATAATTAAATTATTCGAGGATGGATAAATTATTTTCGAATTGGAAATATAAAAATGTTTATAAATGTATTTGGCCAATGGTTAAGACATAAAGTAAGAGTAATAATTATTAAACAGTGGAAGAAACCACTAACAATCTATAAGAATCTACAAAAGATTAATAAATCTTATAAACGTAACTTTAATGAAGAAGATATCTTTAAAGTAGCAAATTCAAGATTAGGTTGGTATCGTAGATGTGGAATGAGGGTTGTTAATTATATTTTAAGTCCTAAAGTTTTAGCTCAAGCCAATAAGAAAAAGGGAAGACCTGGACTAGTCAACCCTTTGAATTACTATCTTAGTAGTTTGTTTAGAATATAAATGTAGCGCCGTATACGAGACCCGTACGTACGGTGCAATGGGAGGGGCAAAGAATTCTTTCCTCTACCCTATTTACGTACATTTAGGATTTGACACTTATAATATAAAAACTAAAAAGTGACTTAGCTCAATTACATATTAAGGTCGCTTTTAATTTTAGAATAAATCATCAAATACATCATCACTTACTTGTTGACTTTTTTTCTTTAACAAAATGTATAATTTTCTTAATGATACATATTCTTCCATGAAATCATTATATTCTTTCTCTAATTCATCAATTATATCTCTATAATATTCAGGGTCTTCTATAATATCAAAAACATCAAATTGATAAGATTTGCCGCAAGGATCAATTTCGATATCTTCGTCACCTTCTCTTAACCATTGATTTTCTTCAATTAGAATGGTTTCAGTATGTCTGTCTTTCTCCTGGATTACTTTATAATATGTTTCAGTATTGAATTCCTCATATTCTGGTAAGTCAATACATTCTGGAAAATATGTGCCAATTCTTTCTAATTCTTTTATTTTTTTATAAATGAAAGATTTTGGATAGTTGTTGTCGCAACTATCAACTTCACCGCTTTGATAATAAATTGTTTCATATTGCCTAAGAAGGAAAGCTAAATATGCATTTTCATTATTGTCATATTCTTCAAAGAAATAATGACACCCTTTTTCTTTATTTGCTTTTTCCTTCTCAAAAACAAAAATGTCATCATTTTTTAATGAGTAGATGCTTTTGAATAGTTCTTCTAGATATGGCAGAAAAACGTATTGCTCAATTTGAGCTCTGATCATGTCAAACATCATGTCAAATGTTTTATCACCATAATTGTTGCTTCGCTTTTCAAATAAGTTTGCTATTTTCCAAAGGTGCTTGTCCAACTGCTTGGAGAAATATTCCGCACAGAAATATTCTTGAAATGATCTATGCATGAACATATGTTTGTTGTTTTCGGTATACATTAAGCATACATTTGATTTTAAATCCTGAAGGAAATTACTATTTGTCAAAGAAGGGTTTAATCCTTTTTTTACAGCGTTAAGGCTGTTGAAGTATCTTTTAAAATCTGTATCAGTAAACTCATATTTTTGATCAATATATGATCTTGCACAAAATTCTGAAGCTATATCCGAGAATTGTTCTACAGAAAGTCCGGTTCTAAATGGCCTTTTATATCCTCCTTTGCTAGCATCGTGCTTTTCTGCCAATGATTCATATGCTTTTTTATAGAACAAATGGATTTTAACTGGAATTTCCGCGTATTCCTTAAATGTTAAAAGCATTATTGTTAGAAGAAGTGGATTCTCGGCAAAATCTTTATGTGTGTAAAAAAGAGATGAATCCAGTTCTTTTATAAAACGCTCTTTGAATTGAGGCTCATCTTCTCTGAATCTTAATTTAGAAATCATCTTCAATGCCTGAGTTTTATCAAATGGCTTAAGGTGAATGACGTTAAATCTAGATAGTTCGATAAAGCTAGTGTATGGACGAGATGATATTATATAAAGATTGCTTGAATATTCATCTACAAGTGCTTCAAGTTGCGATTCGAATAATGAAATTGCATCTGAACTAATTTCATCCAATCCATCAAATAGAAGTATAGCTTTTCCGGAAGATAAGAATTCTTTAAATGATTTTTCATCAAGTGGAAGTTTAGGCTTTACGTCTTTTAAGATGAATTCGATAAGAGAGTGATATGATTGATTGAAATCTTTTAGTTGAATAAAAAGAGGAACCATTTTTTCTGCAACGTAATCATCAATAGCTGAAAGTAATAGATGTCTCATTAACATTGATTTTCCAAGGCCACCAGTACCTGAAATAACTATGAAATTAGAGCATTTACTAAGGAACATAGATGCTGTTGCATTTTTAAGAATTAGCACGCTGTCAGTTGAATCAAAGATGGAATTAAAATTCGACTGATTTCTCAAATAAACAACAATGTCGTTTTCAACATAAAAGTTATAAAAAGGTTCCAGTGCGTCTTCATATAGAAGAGTTTTCATTTTGCTGTATTTTTCTTTTGTTTTCCATAAATATTTTGAAAAATCATAATTAAAGTCAATAACACTTAAGCTATCATCATTTTGTAGTTTATAAAGAACGTCAGTTGGTAAAAGAGAATATATTCTAGCATTATCAAATTTGCTGGAGTTTACATAGGGGTTAACAAATTTACGCTCTTGCCCCTTTGTAATTGATGGTGCATGCCACATTTCAAAAGTAGTTTCTCCAACTAAATTGCTGATTTTATTGGATATAATAAAGTACCAAATTCCAAGTATTAGTTGTTGAATAGATACCTTAATATTGGGAATTATATCTTTTAATTTTATAGGCTTGCTTGGCGAGCAAATAAAAAAATCAGAATCATCTGATAAAGATTTGTCAGAGGTAATATAATCAAGAAGATTTTTTCCTAAAATAGAAACCCAAACCTTCGTGCTAGTAAAAAAATATTTTGAAACAAAGGAATCTACCCTTTTTAACATTTCACCATAATTATTATGGAAGTGATATTCAAATTCTGATATAAAAACATCAGAATCAAAACAAAGCCAATCACTATGATCTAATGCGCTTTTTTTGTATAGAGACGTGTTATTGGTTATTGTGGGACCATCAGGTCTATAGTGATTAGGCATGACGAGGCCAATTAGGTCATCGAGCATATTATAATTGGATAAATCATCTTTATTACCTTTGGCCTTTTCTTCTTGGGAAAGGCCTCTTTTTTTGTTTGCATTAAGTATTGTAAAGAAAGTACCGCCGCATACACGAGGAAAATTATTATTTTCCATAAAAACACCTGCCTTTTATTAATTCTAAACCAACTCAAACCTAATAAACTCCATTGATATATTGGCTGCAAACTTTCGTTACCTCACCTTTGTTATTAGAGATGAATACTGACAAAGGCGTTGTTGAGTAGATTTGTACTTTAACTAATTCATATTATATCAAAAATCGACAGCACTCTCAATCGAACAACAAAAAATTGTTATCTGTCAGTCATTTGTCTCTAAATTGCAAACAAAGGAGCAAATAACATGACAATCAATTGTAAAAAGAACCCTCAAGTCGAAGAGGAGAATTTCGGCAACATCGCCTATAGGAGACTTAATGATATTCCAGGATACTCTCCTGAAGCTGTTAACGTAACATTCTTCTATATAAAAATAGAGAACTACATGGGCAACGGATATGACGCCTTTGTTAGATGCAGTAAGAAGCAGGCATATGACTACCGCAACCTTCATAGGAACACGGAGCGCGAACAATTCTCCTATAATAAGCACATTGGGAACCGCAGCGTGAGCTATGTAAGGGAAGTAGAGGATGAAAATGGCGACGTAACCGTCATTGAATATGAGGATAGGAACACCATGTCTGCTGATGATGTTTCTTATTTGGAAGAAACAAAAGTGAAAGCGAGAGGCTTTGCACACGATGAGGCTGATTCGAAAATCATCGAATGTTTGCTTAACGGCATCACTAAGGATACCGAGATATCAAAAATCGTAGGCTTGTCCAGAAGCTCGGTGCAGGAAAGGCGTTCCAAACTCCAAAAGCTGTTCAGAGAGGAAATGTCTGACTACAGGGACAGTCTTCAAGAGATGCAAAGTAGAAGAACCTGTCAATACGGCAACAAACGTTAATCAGATTTATAAGCTAGCCGGCAGAAAATGAACAAGAACGCCATAAAGGAAATGGGAAGGCAAATCACCCGACCCACTTTCAAAATGGTGTTTTGTTTTTTATCAAATTATTTTTTAAAACATACGGCAGTTTTATTAGCAGCTCGCCATTAAGGAAGTGGGAAGGGTAAGTGCCTGATCAAATCGCAAATAGAGGTAAATATCATGTAAAATCAAAGACCGAATGCAAGAGGTATGCCCCTGGCTGCAATCTTGGAAGAAGAAAATCAGTTAACAAAATAAGCAAAAAAGAGCGGAAAAATGGAAATTAGAAGACTAGAATTTTTATTTACTTAAAAGGAGGTGGATCAGTATGAAGTAATATATTATAGTTTTTTAATGGGCAATTAATGAAGTGCGTAATTGCTTTTAAATTCTTTGCACTTAAATTTACTTAGAATAATAGGAGGATTAAAAATATGTCAAGTAAATATGCAATAAATAATAGTAGTAATACTACAAGTAATTCAACAAAATATAAATATCAAGTAAAAAAAGTATTATTAGAAGGTAGTGTGATTCTTTGTCAACATGGCTTTTTAGGAACTGAAGAAACTTTAAATCCATTATTTGACAATTTGAAAAATAATGTTTTCAATAAATTTTATAATTGTGAATTTTGTGATGGAATCCTGCGAGCAACTGAATTAAATAATTCAAATTCAACTCTAAAGGAGATTATCGATAAACATGAAGCAAGACCTAAAAGTAATATTTTTGTAAGAACACTTTTTTCTAATCCAACGTATGGAGCTGTAAGTACGCAAGCATCTGAATTGAGAGATATGATTAATTTAGTAAGAAGAAAATATCCAAATATTCCAATTGTTTTGATTGGTTATAGCAAAGGTGGAGTTGTAAATTGTAAATGTGCAATTAATAATCCTGGACTGATTGATAAAATTGTTAATGTAGGAACTCCTCATGATGAAACTTTAATTCAAGATTTAATTCAAATCCTTGGTGATAGTTTAAAGAAAAAATATGGTTCTTTTCTTGGTATTCCTATCAAACCTGTCAGAGATGCAATTCAGTATTTAGTTGATTTAGCAAATTCTGGTGTTGATTCTATTTTAAATGAAACTGTAACATATACAAAATTAAGAGAGGAATGGAACAATTTGCTTATTAAACCTAAATTTACTCCTATTGCGGGAGAGGCTATTGTTGTTAATGGAGAATTTAATGGTGATTTTATCGTTCCTACCGAATCAGCAATTGCTAATGGTTTTAGAGGAAGAACATATTTAGATATTATTAATAATTTTATTGTTACTGATGATAGAGTTACTATTTCAACAAATAAACTGAAAGGCTACTTAGGAAATGCTTCATGTGTATTAGATATTCTTTCGAAATTCTCAGAAGTTATTATTGGTGGAGATATCGTAAAAACTATTGAAGCTTTATTTGATATTATTTCAAATATACTCCAAAACGATGGTGATTTTTCAAAATGTTTAAAACTTGCTCATACTAGCTTTTTAGGTAGTAAAGATTTCTTGTTAACTCATAATACTATTGGTATGAGAGTTTTAGCTGGAATTAATGCTTAATGAAAATTAGAGCTGAGATCAACATGCTGTATCTTAGCTTTAATTTTTAATGAAAAGAGGTAACCTATGAATAATAAATTTTTTTGCAGAGTTGTTACAAATGCATATGGTCTTATATCTAATAAACTTACTTTAGATAAAGAAATTGATTTATTAAGAGAAAATGGATACTCGACAATAAATGAACTTAAT